>VFQN01001396.1_pt1 | contig 40663 bp, 31 predicted proteins | sample 3512371 | NCBI WGS metagenome assembly VFQN01 (sample SAMN10412370, study PRJNA504923) | tailings metagenome | isolation source: Replicate 2 from Balatoc abandoned mine | place: Philippines: Itogon, Benguet | collected 2017-08-28 | reverse complement strand
AAGAAGATCGAATGCGGCATCGGCGTCATGTTGTAGCGCCGCGAATAATGCATCTTGCTCATGGATTGCGGGCGGAAGGTTCCGGCCGGAGTCCCGTAGCCCTCTCGGCCGGTCGAGATCGGCCAGGTCGCATAATGCGACCCATCGACATTCACATTCATGCTCTGCCGCGCGAGGCTGATCCGGACCTGGACATTGGCCAGCGCACCGCCGGCCGCCGTGTCGCCAAGAAAGATCAGCGCGACAAATGCGAATGCAAGCCAATTTCTCATCGAGCACGGCCTTGGCATGATCTCTCTCTTGTATTCCGGGTCCGCTCGTTCGTGGTGCTGCCGGAGATATCCGACAGGCTGAGGGCGCTTCGATTTATTGCCCCGGTCAATGCATTGATATGATCGGCCCGGTTGCCGATCTTCAACCCTCACAATAGTTTTACTGCCTTCCGCTGCAGCTTAGAATGCCGGGTCCTTGGACTGCAACCTGTTCGCAACTCTTGCTGGAGGCCACCATGCGCTTTGTCCTTGCGGTCGTAGCCGCTGTATTTTCATCCGCGGCCGCACTCGCTCAGGACTTTCCGCAACGGCCCATTACCCTCGTGGTCGGGTTTGGCGCGGGCGGCGGCACCGACGTCAACGCGAGATTGTTCGCCGAGGTTATGTCGCGCAATCTCAAGGTGCCCGTCGTTGTGGAGAACAAGACGGGGGCCGGAGGCGGCATCGCTGCGGCGTCGGTCCAGCGCGCCACGCCGGATGGCCATACCCTGCTCGTGATGTCGGGCCTGCAACACGCCTATGTGGCGGCGTCGCAAACCAATGCTCAATATGCGCCGGTGTCCGGATTCGCTCCGGTTGGCACCTTTTTCGACATGATCAGCGTGCTGTCCGTTCCGCACAGCCATCCGGCTAATACGATCGACGAGTTCGTGGCTCTTGGGCGTAAGGCGCCGAAGGGGGTATTGCTCGGCTCTCCGGGCCCTGGATCGCCGCCGCATATCTTCGGCATCCTGATGGGTGACGCGACCGGGCTGAAAATTGAATCTGTCCAATATCGCGGCAGCTCCGACTTCATGTCAGACCTTGCATCGAGTCGGATCGACTTTGCGTTCCCGACATGGGGACTGGCGCAGTCCTTTATCAACGACAAGAAGACCAAGGCTCTGGCGGTCGCCGCCGACAAACGCTGGGCTGAACTTCCCAACGTACCCACGCTGACAGAGGCCAAGATCGTCAAGGAGATGCCGGCCATGTGGTTCGCCATCCTGGCTCCCGCAGGCACCCCGGACGCAATCATCGCGAAGCTCAACGACGCGTTCCGGCAGGCGGGTCAGGATCCCGATCTCATAAGGAAGATCAACGCCTCGGGAATGGAGGTTCGCGTCAGCTCCCCGCAGGAGCTCCGCAAGCTCATGGTCGCAGAGCAGGAGAGAATGGACGATATCGTCAAGCGCTTCGACCTCAAGCGATAAGCGGATCGAGGATGTATCAAGTCTATGTCCTTTGCTGCGGCGAAAAGGACACTACGAGGTCTCAGTTCCTCTATCGCGACGCATCGCAAGACACCTGCACCATCGCTTTCTATTTCTGGCTGGTGATCGGGCCGGATGGCCCGATCGTCATCGATTGCGCATTCGGACCCGATGAAGCCCGCCGGCGCGGAGTCCGCGACTATCGCGACCGAACCGGCCTGCTCGCAGCATGCGGCGTCAGACCGGCCGACGTCGCCCGGGTCTTCGTCACTCACCTGCACTACGATCACTGGTCGGGTTACGATCTTTTTCCGAACGCAACATTCTATATTCAGCGCCGCGAACTAGAGTTCTGGCGCGGCGATGGGGCAAAATTCGCCTTGTTCAGATCCAGCGCCGACATGGGCGCTCTCGCCGCGCTCGATCCCCTCGGCGCGGCCGGCCGCATCCAGATTGTGGACGGCGACTGGACGCTGGCGTCCGGGCTTCACGCGCATCTCGTCGGCGGCCATACGCCCGGCCTGCAGATGCTGTCGATGCAGGCCGAAAACATCCTCATCGCCAGCGACGCCTTTCATTTTTACGAGAATCTTACCGCAATGAAGCCGGTGCAGGTCACGGTGAACATCCAGGAAGCGCTTCAGGCCATGGAGCGCGTGACAAATCTGGCCGGTCACTCGCCGGAGCTGGCTTTGCCTGGACACGACCCGCTGGTTATGAAGAGATTTCCTCAACTGGCGCCAGGCGTCGTCCGTGTTTGCTGAGTCAGCATTCGATCCGGCACCTCAGGGTTTCCAATGCTCCCACTGACTTGCGCCATCAGCGAATATGATCACGTCCGCGACCTCGCGTCCGGCCGTGTCCGTGCGGAAGGCATCTCGCTTCGCATTCTGGACATGCCGGTTGAAGAGGCCTTCTTCCGGATGATCCGGTTCGAGGAATTCGATCTCTCCGAAATGTCGATGGGCCGGTATGTCGCGATGGTGTCGCGCGGCGACGACCGGTTTGTTGCAATACCGGTCTTTCCGTCGCGAATGTTTCGTCACTCCTCGATCTATGTTCGCAAGGACCGAGGCATCGAACGGCCGGCCGACCTGTCGGGCCGCACCATTGGCGTACCGGAATGGGCGCAAACCGCCGGCATCTACACGCGCGGGGTTCTTGCGCACCATTACGCCGTCACGCTCAAGGACATCCACTGGATCCAAGCCGGCATCCATCAGTCCGGGCGCGAGGAAGAGGTCCGTGTCGAACTGCCGAATGGCTACAGACTGACGCGGATTCAGGACCGCACGCTGAACGACATGCTGATGTCCGGGGAGATCGACGGCGTAATGTCGGCGCACCCGCCGCGCTGCACCGAAGACCCGCAGATGCCGATCGGGCGGCTGTTTGAGGACTTCGTGTCGGAAGAGCGTGCATTCTGGAAGAAAACCGGAATTTTCCCCATTATGCACACGGTCGTACTGCGCCGGGAGATCTTCGAACGACATCGCTGGATCGCAGCGAATCTGTTGTCGGCCTTCACTGAAGCCAAAGAGCGTAGCGTCGCCCGTCTCAGGGAAGTGACCGCAGCTCGCATTCCGCTGCCATGGAGCTTCGAGTATGCGCGCCAAACGGCCGAGACGTTCGGCGACGATTACTGGCCGTATGGCGTGTCCGCCAACCTGCCGACATTGAACGCGTTCCTGGAATATGCGCTCGAACAAGGCGTTGCCGCACGGCCATTGACGGTCGATGATCTTTTTCCCGCCGAAGTCCGGCGCCAATTCAAGATCTGATTGCGCAGCATTCGCCGCGGCTCATACCGGCGTTCAATTTGCTTCCGGCTTCACTCAAACAAGCCTCAGCATATCTTAAAAACAAGGCCACCAACCTGCGCGAAAGCATGTGACATTGTAGTGTCGCAAACTCCAGCTTACGCTGCTGGGTTGATTGCGATGGTATCTAATGATGGCTGATTGCCGTCTGCCCAGACGCGCCGTCGCAAACCGGATGACCGCTTCTTGGCTCCTTGCAAGTGCCTCACGATACAATTACGATTGAATTGTGAATGCGAGCCGATGGCTTGTAATTGTCACGCCACCGGCCCGGACGTCGGACCTTCTTCATCAACGGAGGAATTGGCCGTGGCACGTGGCAAACACAGTGGCATTTTCCAGAAGAAGATGCCGGGCAAAAACGAGCCCGATCCTGACACCAAAGTCGCCGACTTCGCCTATCAGAACGACTCCCTCGCTCAACTGATCGTCGAAGCCTGGAATAATCAGCAATTCCAAACCAAACTGACGCAAGGCCCTTATCCTGCGCGTTCTGCCGAGGCGAAGCGCGTTCTTGCGGACAGGGGTATCTACATGTCCGAACCCATCGTCATTACTGAAAAGGAATATGACGATGGCTTCGTTTGGGATCCGCAAGAAGGCGTCGTCCTTGTCCTTCCGAACAAGTCGCGGACAACGGTTACGCCTGCCAACCAATCGCTGGTCGAAACGGCCAAGCTGCTGATGGCATGCGTTCCGAACGGAATCTAGCGCCGCAAGTCATCGGCGTCGCGCGCAGTGAAAAGATTGCTTGAGGTGCACGGAGTCTCGTTCGCGCTATCTGAAATCATCTCCCACACATCGAAGACGTTCCGCGCGACGCTCCGCAAACAGGAGGTTGGGGAATGACACGGCCGATCACCGAGTGGGTCGACGTCGATGGCAGCGTATCCATTATTGCGCAGGAGTCGGGGGAGGTCTGGTTTTACAAGCGTGACAGCGCGGACGACGACAGTCTGTTCGCGACGCCGATGACGGGGCCGGGATCTCCCGGCAGCGCCGTAAGGCTGCTCGACGCCGCAATCAATCTTGGCTTCAGCCGCATCGAAAGACAGCTGGCGACACCGGCACCATCGATCGCCGGTTATGTGATGGCGTTGATCGGTGCCTATCACACCTCCGTCGATACGCCGCGCAATCTGCTACGCGCCGCGCGGCGTTTCGAAAAGCTCGGCCGTCCGGAGGTTACAGCCTATCTCGAAGAGCGCGCGCGAGAGGAAACCGGTCACGACCGGCTTGCTCTGAAGGATCTGAAGGCGCTCGGATTTCCTGCCGAGCGGCTGGTGGCGAACTATATCCCGGACGGGATCAAGCCGCTGTGCAAGCGCTTCGACGACTTGTGTGCAGACGATTATCCGATCGGCAGCGTAGGCTATTCCTATTGCCTCGAGCGCATTGCCGCACTCAAGCAGGAGAACGACATCGCGATGGTCAAGGCAATCTGTCCTGACGGGGTCGACGCTACACGGTTCTTGCGCAGTCACAGTGGGCTCGGCAGCGAAGCCATGCACGTCGAGGAGACGATCACGTTTGTCGCGTCGCTGCCAGCGGACGACCGGATCAAGGTCGTTCAGGAGACCTATCGCTCGGCGGCGCTCATGGCAGAGGGCTACAATCAGGAACTGCTTCGGCCTGAAAATGAAGTCATCGCGACGCTGGAACAAGCCGCAGGCGAGCCTCTTGTCTTCGCCTTGCGCCGACCGATGGCAGAGACGGAACGCGCCCGTCCGGCGGCCTGACATCGTCAACAGCGTGCGGACATTCGGCGCGCTGATACATTCCGGCACGCTGCCACCGTAGCGCAAGCTGCGAACGATTTTGCTTGCACGTTCTACCCGTCCTGCATCGACGAAAGCCAGTCGATTGCTTCAGCCGTTGATGACGATAGATGCAGCCTCACGATCGCACCGCCGCCCTTCCCGCAGTATCGGGCGTTGAAACACGTATTCTGTGATAATGTGTTTCCTGTCAGCAGTGCGCGAGCGACAGCAATGATCATGCGACGTGACGCACGCATCACTCGGCCTGCGAAAGAACGGGGCTACGCAATTGCCGGCATCCGTCAACAACCTCGCTGAGTGGCTCGACACCCATGGTCTCGGTCAATATGCCGGGACCTTTGCCGACAACAATATCGATTTTGACCTGCTTCCGGATCTTCACGAAACCGATCTCGAACGGCTCGGGCTTTCGCTCGGACATCGAAAGATCCTGCTCCGCGCCATCGACAGCCAGTTCAAGCGCGAGCGCCGCTCAGCGAGCGCGGCCGCTCCAGCAGCCCGCGGAGACCCGAGCTCCTACCGCGAAGCCGAACATCGCCACATCACGGTGCTGTTCTGCGATCTCGTCGCATCGACACAGATGTCCGAGACCATGGAGCCCGAAGACCTGCAGCTTGTGATCGCTGCGTATCGCGACGCCTGCAGTATCGCAATCCGCCGATACGGAGGATGGGTTGCCCGCTATATGGGCGATGGTGTCATGGCTTTCTTCGGCTGGCCGCATGCGCATGAGGACGATGCGATCCGCGCGGTTCACGCCAGCCTTGAAGCGATCGCCGCGATTACCCAGGTGGCGGGACCGGTTACGCTGGCCGCGCGCGTGGGTGTGAGCTCGGGGCCCGTCGTGGTCGGCGAGATGGGCGGTTCCAGCGACACGATGTCCATTGATGCCGTTGGCGAAACCCCGAACGTTGCGGCCCGTCTGCAAACACTCGCAGCGCCCAATACCGTTCTTGTCTCTGAAACGACGCGGCGGCTTCTCGCGGGAGCCTTCGACTACCGCGACCTTGGCGCGCACGAACTTAAAGGAATTACCAAGCGGCTACAGGTCTTCCAGGTTGTCGGAGCGAAGAACCTGACCAGCCGGTTCGAGGCGGCGCACACCGATACGCTCACACCACTTGTTGGCCGGTCCACCGAGCTGAGCATGCTCCTGGATCGATGGCAGAAATGCAAAGAGGGTGACGGTCAGATCATTCTGTTGTCAGGACTTGCCGGCGTCGGAAAATCCCGGCTGATCCATGAATTGAAGGCGCATATCCGGCTTGAGCCGCATTTTCTTCTGAACCATCAGTGCTCGCCCTATCACAGCCAGAGCGCCTTCTTCCCGGTCATCGAGCAGATCGAGCGCGCCGCGCAACTCGGACCGCGCGATCAGGACGCGGAAAAGCTGGATAAGCTCCGGGCCTATCTCCCCGGCACGCTGGGTGACGCGGGCGATGCAGTCGCATTGATTGCCAACCTGCTCTCCATTCAGAGCGACCGTCACCACGATCTGGCGACGCTCACGCCGCAGCAGGTCAAGAACAAAACTGTCAGCATGCTGGTCGAAATGCTCGCTGCGTTCGGATCGGAGCTGCCGACCCTGTGCATCTTCGAAGATGTCCATTGGATCGATCCCTCGACGCTCGAACTGCTGGAGCTCGCCATCAGCCGTATCGATCGGGCACGCATTCTCCTGATCATCTCCTATCGGCCGGAGTTTCGCCCGACCCGATTTTCGCGGGCAAACGTCACGGTCCATTCGCTGACACGGCTGTCGCGCAGCGAGGTCGCGGGAATGGTCGAAGCGATCTGCCTGCGGGAACGGCGGATGCTGCAGCCTGTTCTCGATCAGATCATCGAAAAGGCCGACGGCCTGCCGCTGTTCATCGAGGAGCTCACCAGCAGCATCCTGTCATCGATGCGCAACCAGGTGCTCGATCGAACCACCGCGTCCGAAATGCAGCCGTTCAACGTCAAGGTTCCGGAAACGCTGCACGACGCGTTGATGGAGCGCGTGGATCGCGTCCCGCAGGGCCGGCGCCTCGCGCAGACGGCCGCAGTCATCGGACGCGAATTCTCCTACGAACTTTTGTCGTTCGCGCTGCCGATCGAAGAGAATGAATTGCGGCTGACGCTCGCGCGCCTCGAGGATGCCGACATCATTCACCGCGTCGGGCTTTCGCCGCAGGTCCTGTTCGCATTCAAACATGCGCTGCTGCGCGATGCGATCTACAGTTCGCTGCTCAAGACCAGCAGGCGGCAAATGCATGCGGATATAGCAGCGATAATCGAGGCTCACGTTCCGACAGTCGTGGAAACCCAGCCGGAGCTTCTGGCGCATCACCACAGCGAAGCCGGCAACCAGGAGCGTGCGGTATCGTTCTGGTACCGGGCCGGCCAGCGCGCATTGTCTAACTCCGCCAATATGGAAGCTATCGCGCACTTTCAGAAGGCGCTGGAGGGTCTCGCCAGCTGGCCCGACACGCCCGAACGCGCGACGGAGGAAATCCAGCTACAATTGGCGCTCGGCATCCCCCTGATTGCGGTCCGGGGATATGCCGCGGACGAGACACGCGACGTGTTTTCGCGAGCCCGCATCCTGTGCCTTCAGAGAAACAGACCCGCGGAGTACTTTCAGGCGCTCTACGGCCTCTGGGGTCACTCCTGGATGGGCGGGAAGAATGATGAAGCGCTTCATATGGCAAACGAGTTCCTGTCCCGCGCCGAGGCCTCGGGAGATGTCATTCCCTTGATGGTCGGGCATCGCGTGATGGGCAGTACGTTGCTGTCTACCGGACAATTCCGGCAGTCGAAGCAGCATTTCGAGGAATCGATCGCGCTGTCGAAACAGCGAACCCAGCAATCGCTCTTCAGCCGTTACATGGTCGAACCCGAGACGGCATCGTTGCTGCTCCTGTCATGGGATCTGTGGATATTGGGATATCCGGCGCTGGCGCTGGCGCGCGTATCGGATGCTCTCAACCTCGCGCGCGACCTTGCTCAACCATACAGCATCGCCTTTGCGCATTACATGACGTCAGTCGTGCATCTGTTTCGCGGCGAACCGGAGGCCGCGCTTGCGAACGCGGAGTCGAGCTTCGCAATCTCGCGGGAGCAGCGCTTCATGCTTTACGAGCTTCTGTCCCGGGTGTCGCGCGGGTATGCGTTGGGCAGTCTCGGGCATGTCGAGATGGCGGTGGCGGAGATCAGGGCCGGTCTTGCCGCGATGCGCGACAACGGCGTTGGCTACATGCTGCCGATGATGGATGGATGGCTTGCCGACATGGTTGCACAATCCGGCGATGGCGATGCTGCACTTTCGATCATCGACAGATCGCTCGCCGGCCTGGATGACGTAACCGGACGATCCTGGGAGGCGGAATTGTACCGCCAGAAAGCCCAGACGCTGCTGACGCTCGGTTCGAGCCGCCAGCACGAGGCAGAATCCGCATTGGAACAGGCCATCGACATCGCGCGTCGCCAGGACGCGAGGTCGCTCGAGTTGCGTGCGGCAACCGCGTTCGCTGCGCTCCGGCACCAGCACGGCAGGAGCATCGACGCATTGCAAATCATTGCGCCGATACACGATTGGTTTACCGAAGGCGATGACACACAGGATGTGAAGCGCGCAGGCGAACTCAGAGCGGCCATCGCCGCGGCCGCGTCCTGACGGGGCTTCTACAGGCAGCCAATGAAACCACCATCGCCCTCGCATCAGACGCAGATCGCGGAACGCCTGTCTTTTTTCCGCAATCACCCGATTTTCGGAATTCTCGGGCCCGAGCTGCTGCAACAATTGCGAGCCCATGCGCGAATAAAGACAATCGAGCGCGGCACCGCCATTTTCGCGAAGGGCGATCCCGGCTCCAGCCTGTTCGCGATACTGGAAGGCCAGGTGAAGGTCATCTCGTTCTCGGCGCAGGGGAAGTATGCCGTCTTCAATGTCCTGAGCAGCGGCGACATCTTCGGCGAAATCGCGCTTCTTGACGGTGGGGAGAGAACCGCGGAGGTGGTCGCCATCACCGACTGTAAGCTGGTCGTCATCGAGCGCCGCGATTTTCTGCCGCTCGTTCACAGCAGTCCGGACATCTCGCAAAAACTCATCGAAGTGTTGTGCGCGCGCCTTCGCAACACCAGCCGGCAGGTCGAGGAAGTGATGTTTCTCGACCTTTCGGCCAAGCTAGCCAGAACGCTGCTACGTCTCCGTGAGAATGCCGGCAGCTCGCGGATTGCGCTGACGCAAAGTGAAATCGCACAGATCATCGGCGCGTCGCGGGAGAGCACCAACAAGCAGTTGCGCGACTGGGAAAACCTGAAGTGGATAAGGCTCGAACGCGGCGAGATCGAGCTTGTCGATCTCGCATCGCTCTCGGACATCGCTTTGGGCGGACAGGCCTGAGAGCGGCCGCCCGCCTCTCTTCGCGCTCGGACCATCAGCGCCGCTCTAGTAGGGGCGCAACAGGGCGCCGATCACGAAGATCGCAAGCAAGATCAATACTGCGGCATTGCGGACAGCAAAGGCCGCGATCACGACAGCCGGGAACTCGGCGTGCTCGCGAACGATTTTCTGGTTCATCATGCTCTCCCGGGTCACTACCACACCACGAGCCCGCACTGGACCGGCTCCGAGAAGCAGCCATCCAGTGAGTGACGGTTGCCATGGCGGGGCGCGGAATAGTGATGAGGATATGCGGTGCTCCTGTCGGCGCCTGTGACGGCAGCCGTCCTATGCGCGTGGGGCACGAGCGCGATGGCGGCGGCGATCAGGCAACCTGTGGCGATAAGCGTTAAAGACGTTCTGCGGACCATGTTCATCCTCCCTGTCATCGAGGGAAAAGACCCCATCCGCTTTGTGATGTAGGGTGCCTGCGTCGCGACGTATGTGATGCGGGTCACACAGCCGGCGACGGGCAGGACCGCGCATTGAGCGCCTGCGTGAGCCTCTGCGATCTCCGAAAAATCAGGATTGTCGGCGCACGCGGCAGACCGCGGATGCGAGGCCGCATCAATTCGCCGAAATAATCGGCGAACTTCCTCAAGTTTCCGCGAGATATCGATCGGTTCGAACCGATGAAGGCAGCGATGGTGCCGGCGGAGGGATTTGAACCCCCGACCACCCGCTTACGAAGCGGATGCTCTACCACTGAGCTACGCCGGCTCACTGCGCATTGCGGTAAGGCGCCCGTGATAGCGGCCCGAACCCGCTTTTTCAAGGTTCGGCCGGCACAGGTTCAGAAAAAGAACAGGCGCTTCCAGCCGGGGGCGGTGGACGCCGGATCCGCAGGCGCTTCGCGCTCCTGATCCGGGTCGGGGCCGGGATCGTCCGGCACATGTGCGATGGGAACGATCGCTTCCGGCACCTGACCCGTTGCAGCGACGACGCGCGGAGCCGCCTGCGCTGCGACCGGCGCCGATGGCGCCTCCGAAGAGGCATCAGCGACTGGACGGGCGGGCTTGGCTTCGATTACCGGCCGCGCCGGTTCCGGCTCGGGCTCAGGTTCGACCTCTGGAGCGGGTGACGATCCGATGCTGGCCGCAGGCGCCTTCCATTCGAACGCATCGATCCGGCCGCTGACCGGCGAGACCGGCAGCCATCGATCCGACACGTAGCCATCGGCGATCCAGGCCGGGTCGCGCGCGGCGTGAACCGCACGCGCCGTCCACTCGCGGGACCGACCTTCGTCAGCGGATTCAGCCCTCTCTAGATCGGCCATCAGGAGAGCGACACGTTGCGACGGGCGAGCCAGAAATGGGGAAAGCGCCTTGCGGGCTTCGGCAAATTCACGCGCATCGATCGCGGCGCGTGCATGCGCCAGCGCGCTTTCGATGTTGTCGGGCACGAGCGCAGACAACCTGCGTATGCGCGTCAGCCGGTCGCGGGCGGAATCGCCGAACCGGAGATAGGCGTAGGTTTCCGCAAGATCGGGATGCGGCGTGACCTGCCATGCCCGTTCGATCATGCGCGTCGCCTTGCGCAGATCGCCACCCTCCGCCAGGTAGCGAGCCGCGAGCGCTACCGCCGGTACCAGGTCCGGCGCGAGCTTCACGGCTTCATAAACCAGCGCTTGCGACGTCGCGCGATCGCTTTCTTCGAGAGCAAGCGCACGCGCGGTCAGCAACACGGCGCGCTGACGGCGATAAGCGTCGCGGTCGAGCGCGCCGGCAGCGCGGTTTTTCTCGAGCATGTCGAGCGCGCCGGCCCAGTCGCCGCTGGCGCAGCGGATCTGCAAGGCGGCATTGCCGGCCCAGGGGAGTGACGGCGCGATCTTCGCAGCTTCTTCGGCATAGGCGCGTGCGCCCGCGATATCGTCGCGACGATGCGCCTCGATGAACATACCGCGCAGACCGAGCAGCTTTGTCCGCTCGTGGCCAGCCATGCGGCGGAACGCGCGTTCGGCGGACGCGCGGTCGCCACTGAGCTGCGCCGATTGAGCGGTGAGCAACAGCGAAAGCGGGTCGTCCGGCGCCAGCTTCCGGGCCTCTTCCGCGTAGCGCTGCGCCGCGCGGACGTCGCCGGCGCCCACGGCGATCAGGCCATGCATGATGGCGCGCTGGCTGCGCCCTTCGCGCCGGTTGCGCATAGTTGCGGTCATTTTCTGCGGGGACCGCCAAAGGCCCCGCACGATCGACCACAGCAATACGCACAAAAGGACGATCGCGATGAGTGCGATCGTCACGACCATTACCGAGGTCTCGATACGCCAGCCGAGCCAGGTGACGGCGACGTCGCCGGGCCGATCAGCGAGCCAGGCTTTCGCCAACGCGATCAGACCGACAACAACGAGAAAGAGTACGACTCGAAGCATCCGCTAGCGCCTCACGATCCGGATTTGGCGAGCGCGGCGAGCGCCGTCTGCGAAACGCTGCGGGCCGCAGCGATCGCCGCGTTACGGGCCTGCGCCTTCTTGATCCAGCCTTCGGCGGGAGCACGCGCATCGGCCGGAAGCTTCGCGAGTTCGGCGAGCGCACCGTTGATATCGGCGTGATCGGCTCGGGTCTCGATGCGCGCGCTCACGCTGGTCGGATCGTCGCCGACAACATCGCCGGCCGGACGGATGCGGATGATCTTCGAGGCGTTGGCCTGCAATCGCTCGAGGAAAGTGCCCTGCTGCGCTTCGTCCTTGCGCGCGACCTTCCATATCGCGGGCATCAGGCCTGCCAATTCGCGGCCAAGCGATGTGGCACTCGGCACGCCCGATGCCGCGAAGCCATCGAGCGCAGAAAGCGAGGCAGGATCGGTGGACAACGACTTGACCGCAGCCAGTTCGGCCGCAAACGGCGCTCCGCTGTTGACGGAATCGCGCAGCGCCAGCGCCGCAATGGCAAAGCGTCCCTTGGCGTCATCGGCTGTCAGCCGCTTCGCGAGTTCCGCCTGACTTTTGTTTGCCGATTGCTCGAGCGAGGACAGACGCCCGGTCAACGCGTCGATATCGGCACGCGACTCGGGAGCCGACGCCTGGGCTTTTTGCGCAGATGCAGCGGCTGCAGCGGCGCTCGATGCGTGATCACGTGCCTCTCGCGCCAGCGCGGCGATGTCGTCGTTTCGCTTCTCGCGCGTCGCGGTGAGGTCGGCGAGCGTTTTGACCGCGGCTTCTGCCGCCGCAATGCGCGCCATCAATTGCGCATCGTTGGCGCGCGGCGCATTCGCCTGCGCTTCGAGCTTTGCAAGGCGCGACTGGAGCTGAGGATCTTCCTTCTGCAGCGTCCCGGTCAATGCTTCGAGCTTTTCAATCCGGGCCAGCATTTCAGGCGACGGCGCCGCGGTGACTGGCGTGGCGGGTCGCTGACCGGCCAGACGTTCCGACATGAAGTGGCCGGCGCCGATTCCGACGGCAAAGAACACAACGGCCGCCACGGCGGCGACACCAACCAGAGGCCAGGGCGACCGCTTCGACGCGGCGTCTTCACGCACGGACGATGGATCGGAAGCCGCGCCGCCTTGCGGCGCCTCGTCCACCACAGGGTCGGCCTCTTGCGACGCTGCCTCTTGGGCTCTTTCTTGCGCCGCTTTCTCTTGCGCCGCTGGCGCCGGTTCCGGCTCCGAACGCTCGGCTGCGGGTTCCGCCTTTATCTCAGTCGCCTTCAGATCGATCGTGGCCGGACGATTGGACCGTGCGGACGCGGCATCGCCAGGTTTCGTCGTCTGATCTTGTTCAGGTGCCGGTTTTTCGTTGTTCATGGCACGGTCTCCTCGGGGTGAGCCGGCGGGATCCAGAAGGAGGTCTCCCGAGAACCTTCGATACTAGGGATGCCGCATTGCGGCAACCTGACCTTAGGACGCGGATACCATTGCCATCATGGCCGATTCATCCCTGTTTTGCGCAACAAGAATGGATTTGGCGTTAATCGTTGCAAGAGGCTCCGCGGCGCGAGCCGACAGGCAAAAATGCGTGAGGCGCGCGGCCGCAGCCTCTGCCCCTGCGGCCTTAACGCAATCGATAAAAATCGCCGTGCTGCGCCTCGAATAATGCATGACACCGTCAATCGTCCCGGCCTTCAACGCCGCGGCGATTTCGGGCGGAAACGCGCGCGCCGCTTTCGCGCGATACACCACGGCCAGATCAATCCGAATGCCATGAGGCGCGAGTTCCGCAGCCATGTCTCGCGCGCGGTCATCACCGGCCAGATAGAGCAAGCGGCCGGTCCGATCCGTTACGCGCTCCGCAATCAATCGCACCAGGTCACCGCCGTCGCCTCCGGCAACATGGAGTTTCGTAAATCCCGCCTGACCGGCAGCAGCTGCGGTCTGAGCCCCAACGGCAAAACAATCCAGGCCCAGGAACGATCCATGACGGGGGTGCATCGCAAAAGCACGCACAGCATTGCCGCTCGTGACCAATACGCCGGCATAAGGCCCTTGCCCGATTACCGCATCCGGAATCGTTTCGATCGTCAACACCGGCGCGATAACCGCTTCGTGACCCATCGCGCGCAACGCTGCAGCCGTACGTTCCGCTTCATGCAAAGGGCGCGTCAGCAGAAGCCGCATCATTCGCTCTTGAAAAAGTCGGGGCCACCGAGCTTTTTCAATTCCTGGCCTGCGTCGGCGCCAAGCCGTTCGGCATCGGCCACCGCACCCTGCCGCGCCGTTTCGAACACCTCGCTGCCATCCGGTCGCAAGATCATGCCGGAAAAACTGAGAGCATTGCCATCGACCGTCGCAAGCCCCGCCATCGGCGTGCGGCAGGACCCGTCCAACGCGGCCAGAAAAGCGCGTTCGGTGTCGAGTGCGATCTTGGTGTCGCGGTCGGCAATCGGCTTGAGCAGATCGAGAATTCTCGTATCGCCAATGCGCGCCTCTATTCCGATAGCGCCCTGCCCGATGGCCGGGGGGAAATCGGCAAGAGGCAGGATGGCCGTCGCTTCGTGCTCGAGACCGAGACGCTTCAGACCCGCAAGCGCAAGCAGCGTGGCGTCCGCTTCGCCCTCGCCAAGCTTACGCAACCGCGTCTGCACGTTGCCGCGGAAAACCTCGACACGCAGGTCGGGGCGCAACCGCTTGACGAGCGCCTGGCGCCGCAGCGAGGCACTGCCGACCAGCGCACCGCGCGGCAGATCGGCCAGCGTTGGAGCCGCAGGACTGATGAAGACGTCGCGGACATCCTCGCGTTCGAGATAGGCGGACATCTCGAGCCCGTCAGGCAATTGCGTCGGCATGTCCTTCGAGGAATGGACCGCGATATCGATTGCATTCGCGAGAAGCGCTTCTTCTATTTCCTTGGTGAACAGCCCCTTGCCGCCGGCCTCCGACAACGGCCGGTCGAGGATGCGGTCGCCGGTGACCTTGATCACATGAATTGCGATGTCGTCGGCTGAACAGCCGTGCGCCGCAGCAAGCCGGTCGCGGACGGTATGCGCCTGCGCCATCGCCAGCGGAGAACCGCGCGTCCCAATCCGCAACAGATGCGCCGAAGAAGCCGATTGCGCCATCAAACCTCGCAATGCTACGCCGAACCTTGGAAATCGCCCTTTCGTATCATAGGGCGCGTCCTGGTGCGGCGGATTTGACGTTCCTATCAGGTTGACCGCGAGTCCATCATAGGAACGTCAAACCCAAAGCCGCACTAGAATAAATAAGTTGCTAGTGTCCTTCGGTTCCGACGCTTGTAAAAGCGCTCGCTGAAAAAAGATACAAGCGTCGGAACCGGGACACTAGCAGGGAATGCAAGCCGATGATTGTGCTGGGCATCGAAACGACCTGCGACGAAACCGCGGCCGCGATCGTCGAACGCGACTCGGCCGGCGGCGGCCGTATCCTGTCGAATATCGTCCTGTCGCAGAACGACGAGCATGCGGCATTTGGGGGCGTTGTCCCCGAAATTGCCGCTCGCGCCCATGTCGAGGTCCTTGATCTTCTGATCGCTCAGGCAATGGCAGAGGCGCAGTGCGAATACGCAGCGCTCGATGGCATTGCCGCTGCGGCGGGTCCCGGCCTGATCGGCGGGGTGATCGTCGGGCTCACCACCGCAAAGGCGATCTCGCTCGTGCATCGCACGCCGCTGATTGCCGTCAACCATCTTGAGGCTCATGCGCTTACGGCGCGTCTGACCGACAGCGTGGATTTTCCCTATTGCCTGTTCCTGGTGTCGGGCGGCCATACCCAGATCGTGGCGGTCAGGCGTGTCGGCGAATATGTGCTGCTCGGCAACACCATGGACGACGCCATCGGCGAAGCGTTCGACAAGACGGCCAAGTTGCTGGGTCTCGGTTATCCGGGTGGACCGCAGGTGGAACGCATGGCGTTGCGCGGCGATCCCCATCGCTTCGCGCTGCCGCGGCCACTCCTGCACAGGCGCGAGCCGGCATTCTCATTGTCCGGTTTGAAAACCGCGCTGCGGCTCGAAGCCGAACGGACCGTGCCGTTGTCGGAGCAGGATGTCGCCGACCTCTGTGCCTCTTTTCAGCAGGCGATCGTCGACACTGTGTATGACCGGTTGCGCGCGGGCCTGCGTCTTTTCACTGAGCGCTACGGCGCTCCCAATGCAATGGTTGCGGCCGGGGGCGTCGCTGCCAATCAGGCAATCCGCAATGTCCTTCAGCGATTGACCCTGGCATCGGATATCCGCCTGATTGTGCCCCCGCCAGAGCTGTGCACCGATAACGGCGCGATGATCGCATGGGCCGGCGCCGAGCGTCTCGCCGTCGGCCTCACTGATGACCTCGGCGTCGCGCCCCGCGCGCGCTGGCCGCTCGAAACGGTCACGCATGCAGGCTCCGTCGGCCCGATATCGCAGGTCTGACCATGCCGTATCAAAGGTTGTCCGTCGTCGGTGCCGGAAGCTGGGGACTCGCGCTCGCGAGTGTTGCGCAACGCGCGGGACGCGACGTCATCGTATGGGCGCGCAGGCGTGAAACCGCGGACGCGCTTGCCAGCACGCGCGAAAGCGCACGATTGCCGGGCGCGCGGATCGATTCCCAGATTTCCATCACTGCAAGGCTCGATGAAGCTGCACTCTGCGATGCAATTCTGCTCGCGGTCCCGGCGCAGGCCTCCCGCGAGGTTGCGACGGAGCTCGCTGCGTTCATCACCAACGGCATGCCGGTCGTCGCATGCGCCAAGGGGATCGAACGGGGCACGCAACGGTTCATGACCGAAGTCATCGCAGAGGCCGCGCCTAACGCCACACCGTGTATATTGTCGGGACCGAGCTTCGCCGCCGACGTCGTGCGCGGCTTGCCGACAGCTGTCACGCTCGCGGCGGCGGACGAAAAGGTCGCGACAGGTCTCGCGCTGGCGCTCGGCTCCGCAACCTTTCGTCCCTATCATTCGACCGATATGCGAGGCGTCGAGATCGGTGGCGCGGCGAAGAACGTCCTCGCCATAGCCGCAGGCATTGTTTCGGGACGCGGGCTCGGAGCCAGCGCGTCGGCGGCGCTGACCACCCGCGGTTTTGCGGAAATCATGCGCTTCGGACGCGCGCTCGGCGCGAAGCCCGAAACCCTGACCGGGCTATCCGGTCTGGGCGACACGATCCTGTCCTGCTCGACACCGCAATCGCGCAATTTCTCCCTTGGCCTCGCGCTCGGCAAAGGCGCATCGCCGCTGCAAGCTCTCGGCAACGAAAAACTTGCCGAAGGTGTCTATACCGCCTCGGTGCTGAGCGAGATGGCACGCGACGCAGGTGTCGAGATGCCCATCATGGACGCCATTGCGGACGTGGTCGAAGGCAGAGCAAGCGTTGACGATGTGATCGAGCGCCTGCTCGCGCGTCCGGTCCGTTCAGAGGTTTGAGAGATGCAACACTGGCTGGTCAAAAGCGAACCCGATACGTGGTCATGGGAGCAGCAGGTCAAGTCCGGCAAGAAGGGTGAAGCGTGGACCGGCGTTCGTAATCATACCGCGAAGCTCAATCTTCAAAAGATGCAGAAGGGCGATCTCGCTTTCTTCTATCACTCGAATATCGGCAAGGAGATCGTCGGCATCGTCGAGGTGGTCCGCGAGAGTTACCCCGACCCGACCGCAAAGGCCGGCGACCCCTGGGTCGTCGTCGACTTCGCCGCGATCCAGCCGATGAAAACGCCCGTGACGCTCGAAGCCATCAAGCAGGAGCCAAAACTCAAGGACATGGCCCTGGTCAAGCAGTCGCGGTTGTCGGTCCAGCCGGTTACCGCGGCGGAATGGAAGATCGTCTGCAAGATGGGCAGCGTCTAACGTCCCGCTGCAGCAATGATCTGCGCGAGCACTTTCTCCCGGCCTCCGTCGGATCGGCAGGATTTCAGCGTAGCCGAGAATTTCTCGAGGATGCCCTTCTCGAACGCGGTCACCACCGTCTCGTGCACATAGCTTTTGCGGCAGATTGCCGGAGTATTTGCTAACTCTTCCGCCGTCTTGCGGATGGCATCCAGCACCTGCTTTCGCCGTTTGCGCTCGCTATCGGCGGGCTGCACGCGAGCGAGCGATTCCATCACCGCCGCCGACGCGAGCAGCGTCCGGAAATCCTTCAGCGAGATTGCCGTACCCGCGACCTCGCGGAGGAACGCGTTGACCTGAGCGGACGAGACGTTGCGAATCTGTCCCTGATCGTCGCGATATTGAAACAGCCTGCGGCCGGGCAATGATTTCAGCACGCTTACGGCATGTACAAGCCGTTCCGCATCGCATTCCTTCTGGACTTGCTTGCCGCCCTTGGCGCGAAACGACAGCACGACGCACTCGCCCTCGATCGTCACATTCGATTTCAGCAAGGTCGTGGCGCCCCGGGTGCCGTGCACGCGGGTATAGGATTCGTTGCCGGGCCGGATCGCGGTGCGCGCAACCAGTTCGATGACCGCGGCAAGAGCAAAATCGCGGCTCGGACTTTCGGCGGACAGGATTTTCGCCACCTTGCGCCGCACCTTCGGCAATGCCTCAACCATGCGCGCCAACCGGCTCGCCTTTCGCAATTCGCGCAACTTGTCCCAGTCTGCGTGATAGCGATATTGCAGCCGACCCGCGGCGTCTCGGCCAACCGCCTGAAGGTGCGCCGACGCATCGGTCGCGTAGCGCACATCGCCGTAGGCCGGCGGCACCGCCAGGGAAGACAGTCGCGCCAGAACCTCTTTCTCGCGAAGCCTCCGGCCGGTCTCGCTGAGATAGCAAAAGCCCTTCCCAGCCCGCCTTCGAGTCCAGACGAGTTCGTCGATCCTCGTGAGTCTCAGTTTGAGACGGCGCGCCAGCTTCACGACAGCGGGCGACCAGCGCGGCTTGTCCGAACGCGACGGGAGTGGCAGATCCGGTACGATGGATGCCGAGTTGCTGTCTATGAGAAGGCTGTCCGTCACGATTGGCTGATAACGAGGATCGTGCCGAAGCGTTCCAAACCGCTGGCGCGGTCGTTTCGGGTGCGGTTCTGACCGCGAGATGGTTTAGCCGCATATCGCGGCAGGTGTGACGAAAGTTCGACGGCCAAGCCCTTGTCGCTGTGGGAGTGCCTGTCGCATAATTGCTGCAAATCAATACAGGCGCACGGGATAGCGTTTTCAACCTGCAGCGTGGCCGGGGAGGATTTGAATGTCGGACAAGGTTTATGAAGTCACGCCCGAATGGCAGAAGCGGGCGTTCATCGATCACGCCAAGTACAAGGAGATGTACGCGGCCTCGGTCACCGATCCGAACGCGTTCTGGGCCGCGCAGGCAAAGCGCGTCGACTGGATCAAGCCGTTTACCAAGGTCAAGAATACCTCCTACGATCCGCACAACGTCTCGATCAAATGGTTCGAGGACGGCACGCTCAACCTCGCCTATAACTGCATCGACCGGCATCTTGCCAAGCGCGGCGATCAGGTTGCGATCATCTGGGAAGGCGACGACCCGAAGGACTCCAAGACCGTCACCTACAAGCAATTGCACGCCGAGGTCTGCAAGTTCGCCAATGTCCTGAAAGCGCAGGGCGTCAAGAAGGGCGACCGCGTCACGATCTACCTGCCGATGATCGTAGAAGCGGCCTACGCCATGCTGGCCTGCGCGCGTATCGGCGCGGTGCATTCGGTGGTCTTCGGCGGCTTTTCGCCGGATTCGATCGCAGGCCGCATCGAGGACTGCACATCGACGGTGATCGTAACGGCTGACGAAGGCTTGCGCGGCGGCCGCAAGATCCCGCTCAAGGACAATATCGACGCGGCTTGCGACAAGGCCGGCGGCGTGATTTCGGTGATCGTGGTCAAGCGTACCGGTGCGCCCGTGAACATGAAGGCCGGACGCGATGTCTATTACGACGATGCCGCGAAGAATGTCCCCGCCGATTGCCCCTGCGAAGAGATGAATGCGGAGGATCCGCTGTTCATCCTCTACACCTCGGGCTCGACCGGAAAGCCGAAGGGCGTGCTGCACACCACCGGCGGATACGCCGTCTACACGTCGATGACGCATCAATATGTGTTCGATTATCACGAGGGCGACGTCTATTGGTGCACCGCCGACGTCGGCTGGGTGACCGGGCACAGCTACATCGTCTATGGCCCTTTGCAGAACGGCGCTATCACGCTGATGTTCGAGGGCGTGCCGAACTACCCGACCAATTCGCGGTTCTGGGAAGTCATCGACAAGCACAAGGTCAACATCTTCTACACCGCGCCGACTGCGATCCGCGCGCTGATGCAGGGCGGAGATGACCCGGTGAAAAAGACATCGCGCTCATCGCTGCGCCTTCTTGGATCGGTCGGCGAGCCGATCAACCCGGAAGCCTGGGAATGGTATTACCGCGTGGTCGGCGACAGCCGTTGTCCGATCGTCGATACCTGGTGGCAGACCGAGACCGGCGGCATCCTCATCACACCGCTGCCGGGCGCCATCGCGCAGAAACCCGGCTCGGCAACCTTGCCGTTCTTCGGCGTGCAGCCCGAGATCGTGGATGCGGAGGGCAAGGTGCTGGAGGGCGCCACCACCGGCAATCTCTGTATTGCGGACTCGTGGCCGGGCCAGATGCGTACGGTCTATGGCGACCACCAGCGATTCGTAGACACCTACTTCAAGACCTACCCGGGCAAATATTTCACCGGCGACGGCTGCCGGCGCGACGAGGACGGCTATTACTGGATCACCGGCCGCGTCGACGACGTCATCAACGTGTCGGGCCATCGGATGGGGACCGCAGAGGTGGAATCGGCTCTGGTCGCGCATCCGAAGGTGTCGGAAGCCGCGGTGGTCGGATATCCGCACCATATCAAGGGGCAGGGCATCTATGCCTATGTGACCCTGATGGCCGGCGAGGCCCCGAGCGACGACCTGAAGAAGGAGCTGGTGGGCTGGGTTCGCAAGGAGATCGGCGCCATCGCCGCGCCCGACCTCCTGCAATTCGCACCGGGCCTGCCGAAGACGCGATCCGGGAAGATCATGCGCCGCATCCTGCGCAAGATCGCGGAGGACGACTTCTCGAACCTCGGAGACACCACGACTCTCGCAGACCCGGCGGTGGTCGATGATCTCGTCACCAACCGGCAGAACCGGCCCGGCGCTTAAGCTCCTCTTAAGCCGCCTTGCCGCGAGGCTAACGGCAACGGGGCAAACTCCGTTGCCGGATTTCAACACCTTTTAGATTGTTGCTGGAACACGCTTTTTCGCGCGGTCTTATTGAGCTATTTTCCCGGCCAAATTCGGGCCCCAACAGCCCGATTCTGGCAACGGGAATTGAAATCATGCGCCTGGCGCTCGCTTTTTCTCTCGCCGTCTCCGTCGTTGTGCCGGCTTTCGTGACGGCCAGCCCGGCTGAAGCGCGACAGACCGTCAACTTCAACGAGAATTACAGCCCCGGCACGGTTGTGGTGAAGCACGGCCAGCGCCGGCTTTATTACGTGGTGGGCGGCGGCAAGGCGATTGCCTACACCGTGGGCGTCGGCCGCGCCGGCAAGTCCTGGTTCGGCACCCGCTATATCGACGGCAAGCGAATCCGGCCGGCCTGGGCGCCGCCGCGCGAGGTGAAGCGCGACAACCCGCGCCTGCCGAACGTCATCCCCGGCGGCGTGCCGGCAAACCCGATGGGCGCGGCTGCGCTGACCCTGTCCGGCGGCGAATACGCCATTCACGGCACCAACGCGCCGGGCTCGATCGGCGGCTTCGTGTCGTATGGCTGCATCCGCATGCACAATTCCGACATTCTCGACCTGTTCGACCGCGTGAGCTACGGCACGCGCGTGGTCGTGACGCAGTAACCGATCTCCGTTTCGTGGGGCGTCAAACGCGGACCCGATCCGCGTGAGACCAAGCAAGAAGCGATCGCAAACGATCACAAATGGCCGGACCTCGTGTCCGGCCATTTCGTTTTTCGCTTCCGGTACAGGAAGCCGCCCGGTCACTATCCTGCCTTGTCGAGGATCGCGGTCAATTCGTCCGGCAGGTCGAGCATGATGTCGTGCCCGCACGGCAAAGCATGTGTTTCCCAGCCTGCGGCCTTTGCCGCTTCGTAGAAGGGCTTGAACGGGCTTTCGCGCGGCAGCACCGCGCCATGGACATAGATATTCTTCTTCACGCGCCGATAAGCGCCGGTGAGGCTGACCTTCTCGATCATGGTGCCGATCGGCTGAGGTGCGGCGAGTTCGTCGACGCGAGGCGCATCCGCATCGTTCACATTGAAATAGGCCTTGGCCGGTGGCGGCGGAATCAGCAGCCCGCCATTCGCGCCGGCGCGCGACAGAAACATCTCGGTATTGGCAGGGATGTTGAGATCGAACAGCGACTGCCCGTCTTCCGGAACGAACGCATCGAGATAGACCAGCGCGGCGATCCGGTCCGCGACCTTGTCTGCAACCTGCGTGATCACCATGCCGCCATAGGAATGGCCGAGCAGCACGACGCCGGACAGATCCTCATAGCGGATCACGTTGAGTACGTCGGTGACATGGGTGGTGAGATTGATCGCGCCGGAGAGCAGGTGTGAGCGCTCGGCCGCACCGGTGAGCGTCGGCGTGAACACAGTGTGTCCGCGCTTGCGCAAGGCATCTGCGACGCGAGCGAATTTCCATCCGCCGCCCCAGGCGCCATGGATGAGAACGTAAGTGGTCATGGTGCCATTCCTCCCAGCAACCTGATCTCCGGGCCGGTCTTGACCCGTCCAAGCATCGCTTTCGTCAGATGCTTCTTTCACTTGATGGATGCACGGATCAAGTCCACAGGACGAACGACCGTCTCGGATCCTCTATCCGCCGCACCACCCATCCCGTCGTCCGCCATCATACGCGCGTACGTATCCCCTCTTCAGCAGCGCGTCGGAAATATCCGGCGTACTCCGCGTCGCTGCGTTCGCGACAACACGGCCACCATATTTGTCGAAGTCAATTCGCCCGATGGTGACGCTGCCTTCGGCAAGCATGCGTGCCAGCGCATCGCGCGCCGCCGTCGCGAGGCGATATTCCTCCGCGCATTGCGCACGGAATTCGGCGGCGTCGATGCCGCGCAGCCGCACTTTCGTCGTGACTTGCATGCCGGGCCAGACATGGACCCGCGCTTCGAAGGTGTCGCCGTCATTGACCCGCAGCACCTCGGCCGGATGGCCGCCGGCGGCGACCCGCAAGTCCTGAGGCGAGGACGCATCTCCAGGTCGGCCGTCAGGGGGAGACGAGGCCACGACCGGCGCTCTCGGTACGGGCGCAGGAATGCGGGACTGCAGGGCCGCGCCTGCCGCCATGCCGGCGGCAAACACGAGCCCGATCAGGACCATCGTCGGCGAACCGGACAATAATCTTGGGTTGAGGAACATGATCCTAGCGGACCACAACCCGGCACGATTCGCAATCTCAATCTTAGGTTGCATTATGTCCGGTGAGCCTGCATGCGGTTGGCAGCGGCTCTGTGACGCTCCGATCTTGCAGGAACCTTAAGGGGTTCCCATCCTTTGTCGCGGCCGGGACGCGCCATCGGGCGCCATTCCCCCGGTTGGAGGAAACAGATGAATTACTTCAAGACAGCCATGTTGCTGGCAGGCCTGACGGCCCTGTTCATGGGTGTCGGCTACCTGATCGGCGGAGCGGGCGGCGCGATGATCGCGCTCGTGGTCGCGGCCGGCATGAACATCTTCACTTACTGGAATTCGGACCGGATGGTCCTGTCCATGGCCGGCGCGCAGGAGGTCGACGCGCGCACGGCGCCGGACCTCTACAACATGGTCGCGGAGCTTGCGCAGCGCGCGCAGCTGCCGATGCCCAAGGTCTATCTGATGGACGAGGCGCAGCCGAACGCGTTCGCGACCGGCCGCAATCCGGAAAACGCCGCAGTCGCGGTGACCACCGGCCTGCTGGAACGGCTGACCCGCGAGGAAGTAGCGGGCGTGGTCGCGCACGAGTTGGCGCATATCAAGAACCACGACACCCTGATCATGACGATCACGGCGACCATCGCCGGCGCGATCTCGATGCTCGCGCAATTCGGCATGTTCTTCGGCGGCAACCGCGACAGCAATTCGGGCGGCGGTGGCATGGGCATCATCGGCACGCTCGCGATGGTGATCCTCGCGCCGATCGCAGCCATGCTGGTGCAGATGGCGATCAGCCGCACGCGCGAGTATTCCGCCGACAAGCTCGGCGCGCAGATCTGCGGCCAGCCGGTGTGGCTCGCCTCCGCGCTCGGCAAGATCGCCGGTGCCGCGCATGCGATCCCGAACGAGCGCGCCGAACGCGATCCGGCCCTGGCGCATATGTTCATTATCAACCCGCTGTCGGGTGAGCGGATGGACAACCTGTTCTCCACCCACCCTGCGACCGAAAACCGGATCGCGGCGTTGCAGCAGCTGGCCCAGCAGATGGGTCAAGGCTCGGGCGGGTTCGGTGGCGGTAGCGGCGGTGGCGGTTACGTTGCGCCGCGCGGCAGCAGCGTGCCCAATGCCGGTGCCGCAGCCGGGCCCTGGGGCGGCGGATCGAACCGCAGCGCTCCGCGTCCCGGCAGCCCCTGGGGCCGGTAGGCGGAAAAAGCTCCAAGTTTCAGCGTGTTAACCACCTTTGCAGCGGCGGATGCCTCGCGTCCGCCGCTTTTGTCATGCAGAAATTGCGGGCGTGGCGACGTGAGAATCAGGCATTCTGATCGGGCTGCGCTGGCGCGCGCCAATCGCTTTGCCGCGCAGATTCCTCGACAACAGTCGCAGGCTAACTGAATATCGGCTGTCCGCGCGAGCGGCTGCCGCAGACGAGGAGGCCGGACCAGGCATGGCGGGGGTAACGGTCGGGGAGCGGACAAAGCTGTCCTTGATCCTGATGCGCCGCGGGCTCAGACGGGCACGCGGCCGCGTCAACAATCTGCCAATGCCGTGGCAGCTGCTTCCGGGCAAGGGCGATCGGCTGCTGCTGGCGCCGCAGGATCTGCGCACCGCCGACGGCACGCGCGCGAGCGAAATCTATTCGGGACGCTTCGCATTCGCCGGCAAGGTGCTGATCTGCGACGACGGGCGCTCGCCGTTCGAACTCAATCCGCCGTCCGAGGAATGGGCCGCCGAACTCGCCGGCTTTGGCTGGCTGCGCCATCTGCGCGCGGCCGATTCCGCAATCACGCGCGCCAATGCGCGCGCGCTTGTCGACGAATGGATTTCCTTGCAGGGGGCATGGCATCCGCTGGCATGGCGCGCCGATGTCCTGTCGCGCCGCATCATATCCTGGATCTGTCAGTCCCCGCTGATCCTGCAGGACGTTGACTCAGGCTTCTATCGGCGCTTCATGCGCAGCCTGACAAAACAGGTTCGCTTTCTTCGGCTGAACGCATCTGAGGCGCGCGAGGGCGCGCCGCGGCTGCAGGTGACGATTGCGCTGACATACGCGGCGCTCTGTCTGGCGAGCCAGGAACGCCATATCGCCCCGATTGCCAAGCGGCTCGGCGACGAGCTCGACGAACAGGTGCTGCCGGATGGCGGGCATATCAGCCGCAATCCCGGCGTCATCATCGACCTCCTGCTCGATCTTCTGCCGCTCAGCCTCGCCTTCACCAGCCGCAACCTGGCGCCGCCGCAACAATTGCTGAATGCGATCGACCGCATGATGCCGATGCTGCGCTTCTTCCGGCATGACGACGGCAATTTCGCGCTGTTCAACGGCATGGGACCGACCGCGCCGGACCTGATCGCGACCATCCTCGCTTATGACGATGTGCGCGGCGAGCCGGTCGCGAACGCTCCGCATTCCGGCTATCAGCGGCTGAAGATAAATAACCTGCTTGTACTGATGGATACCGGCGCGCCGCCGCCGATGGCGGTGAGCCAGGAGGCCCATGCCGGATGCCTGTCGTTCGAGTTCTGTGCGGGCGGCCAGCGCATCGTGACGAATTGCGGGGTTCCCGCGATCAACAAGGAAAGCTGGCGCCAGGTGGCGCGCGCGACGCCGGCGCATTCCACGGTCACGTTCAACAACGCGTCGTCCTGTATCTTCCGCGAAGACGGCGCGTTTCGCGAGTTGATCGGCGTGCCGATCGTCGAGGGACCGTCGCGGGTCTCGGTTGCGCGCAACGAACAGGGCGATTCGCTGGTGCTGCGCGCCTCGCACGACGGCTATGCGCGGTTCGGCATTCTGCATCAGCGCGCCGTGATGCTCACCGCGGGCGGCAACAAGCTGGAAGGCGAGGATGTGTTCATCCCGACGCATGGCGAAATGCTGCCGCTGGGTGCGCTGGACGAATTCGCGGTGCGCTTTCACCTTCATCCCTCGGTGAAAGCGAGCCGCCGTCAGGACGGCCATGGCGCCATACTGGTGCTGCCGAACAAGGATGTCTGGACCTTCGAGAGCCACGAGGACCGGGTCGAGCTTGAGGAGAGCGTGTATCTTGGCGGTTCCGAAGGTCCGCGGCGTACGGTGCAGCTCGTGATCCACGGCCGCGCGCGGCAGGTTCCCCGGGTGCACTGGACCTTCGCCCATACGCCGCGCCCGCCTGCGCCGAAGAAAGGCGAGAGCGCGGGACGCAAGAAGCCGCAGGACGAACCGGAATTGCCGCTCTGAAGCGGTGCATGGTGTCATTGCCGGGCTTGACCCGGCAATCCATCATCTTCGAAAAGATGGATCACCGGGTCGCGGCGCATTCGCGCCGGCCCGGCGATGACCAGATTGGATGAGAACCATGTCCGCCTCCCCGCGTCGCATCGAACGCGCGCTGATTTCGGTTTCCGACAAGACCGGCCTGATCGAGCTCGCGAGCGCATTGGCGGCTGCGGGCGTCGAGATCGTTTCGACCGGAGGCACCGCCAAGGCGATCGCCGATGCAGGGATCGCGGTCGTCGACGTTTCGGAGCTGACCGGCTTCCCTGAAATGATGGACGGCCGCGTCAAGACGCTGCATCCGAAAGTGCATGGCGGACTTCTGGCGATCCGCGCCAATGCCGAGCACGCCGGTGCGATGATGGCGTTCGACATCAAGCCGATCGATCTCCTCGTGGTAAACCTCTATCCGTTCGAGGCAACGGTCGCGAAAGGCGCGAGCTTCGCGGACTGCATCGAGAATATAGACATCGGCGGCCCGGCGATGATCCGCGCGGCTGCGAAGAACCATGACGATGTTGCTGTAATCGTCGATGCCGATGATTATTCCGCGCTGTTCGAAGCGCTCGCCGCGGGTGGCACAACGCTGGAGTTCCGGAGGAAGCTTGCGGCGAAGGCCTATGCACGCACCGCGGCTTATGACGCCGCGATCTCGAACTGGTTTGCCGGACAGCTCAACGATACGGCGCCGGCCTATCGCGCGTTCGGCGGACGGCTCGCGGAAGCGCTGCGCTACGGCGAGAACCCGCATCAATCCGCGGCGTTCTACCGAACGCCGGAGTTGCGCTACGGCGTTGCTACAGCGCGCCAGGTGCAGGGCAAGCAGCTGTCCTATAACAACATCAACGACACCGACGCAGCTTACGAATGCGTCGCCGAGTTCGACCCCAACCGCACCGCGGCCTGCGTGATCGTCAAGCACGCGAATCCGTGCGGCGTGGCGGAAGGCGATTCACTCGAGGACGCTTACCGCAAGGCCCTGGCCTGCGACTCCACATCGGCCTTCGGCGGCATTGTTGCGGTGAACCGCCCGCTGGATGCCGACGCTGCCCGCGCGATCACAGAGATCTTCACCGAAGTCATCGTCGCGCCCGATGCGACGGACGAGGCGATTGCGATCGTCGCCGCGAAGAAGAACCTGCGGCTGCTGCTGGTCGGCGGCCTGCCGGACCCGCGCACACCGGGGTTGCTGGCCAAGTCGGTCGCGGGCGGCATGCTGGTTCAGTCACGCGACAACGCGATTATCGACGACATGACGCTCACGCCGGTGACGTTCCGTGTGCCGAGCGAGGCGGAAATGCGCGATCTGGTCTTCGCCTTCCGCGTAGCGAAGCACGTCAAGTCGAACACAATCGTTTATGCGAGGGATTGCGCCACGGTCGGCATCGGCGCCGGCCAGATGAGCCGCATCGATTCGGCGCGCATCGCCGCCCGCAAGGCACAGGATGCGACCAACGAACTCGGCCTTGTCGCGCCGCTGACCAAGGGCTCGGTGGTGGCATCGGATGCGTTCTTTCCGTTCGCCGACGGATTACTGGTCGCGATCGAGGCGGGCGCGACCGCAGTGATCCAGCCGGGCGGCTCGATGCGCGACGACGAGGTGATCAAGGCCGCCGACGACGCCGGCATCGCCATGGTCTTCACCGGTACGAGACATTTCCGGCATTGAAATTCTCTCTCCGCGCGAGCACGCGGAGAGAGCGATCGCGTTGTCTTATTGCGGATTGATTCCGGCGGCACGCAGAACTTTCGGCCATGTGTCGATGTCGGATTGCAGCCGCTTGCTGAAAGCGGCCGGGCCGGGTTCGGAGGGAAGAACACCCTGGGCCGCCAGTTTGTCGGTTATCGCCGGGTCGCGCATGATCGTGGTGAGCTGCTTGCTCAGGAGATCGACGATCGGCGCGGGCGTGCCGGCCGGCGCGAGTACGCCGAACCAGACGTCGACCAGGAAGTCTTTCATGCCCGCCTCGCGGCCGGTGCGAACTTCCGGAAGACTGGAGACGCGCTCGGCGCTGGACACGATGAGCGGACGGAGCGTGCCGTTCTTGATGTGCTCAAGCGTCGGCGGGACGCCGGTGAACAGGACATCGATCTGCCCCGACAGGAGGTCGGTAAGAGCGGGCGTCGCGCCCTTGTAGGGAATGTGGGTCATCTTGATGCCGTTGAGCTGCATCATCAGCTCGGTGGCGAGATGACCTCCGGTTCCGACGCCGGCGGAACCGAAATTCAGTTTTCCGGGATCCTTCTTCGCTTTGGCGATGAGGTCCTCATAGCTCGTGATGCCGCTGTTCTTGTTTGTCACGAGAACCACCGGGACCGAACCCACCTGAGTCACCGGAACGAAACCTTTGATCGGGTCATAAGGCAGCGACTTGAACATACCGACATTGGACGTGTGATTCAGCCCAGTCAGCAGCAGCGTATATCCGTCGGGAGCGGCATTCCCCGCCGCGACGGTCGCCGCGATACCGGCGCCGCCCGCGCGGTTGTCGATCACAAAAGCCTTGCCGAGCTTTTCGGAGAGGCGATCACCGGCGAGCCGCGCCAGCACGTCGCCGCTTGAACCCGCCGGATAGGGCACGATAAACGTCACCGGCCGTGTCGGATAATCCTGAGCAACGACCGACGTCGTCGCCGCGAACGAGACTGCAATGGCTGCAAGCAGCAATCTGCCGATCATGGATGCGTTTCCTCTCGATATTCGTTTATGTTTTCTTGAGTTGGCGCTGTGCGGAATGCATTCGCATTCCGCGAAGCGTCAACGCGCAGTCTGGTCGGCAAACGGATCGCTGCCGTCGTCGGTCGGAATCTCGAACGCGTTGATCGACATGCAGATCAGCGTGTAATAGCCAAGCACCGCGACCAGATCGACGACACCGACATCGCCCAGCAGCTCGATCGCCTTGTCATAGGTCGGCTTCGAGACGCGATGATTCGTCGTCAGTTCGCGAGAGAACCGGTAGACGATGTTCTCCTTCGGGTCCGGCAGGTTCGGCTCGCGCCCGGTCCGTATCGCTTCGACTGCCTCGGGCGTGATGCCCGCCTTCATCGCGATCGGCGCGTGGTGAAACCACTCGAAGCCGGACTTCCAGTACGCGCCCATCACAATGATCGCGAGCTCTGAGAGATTGTGGCTCAGGCTGCTCTTGTAGCGGCAGAACTCTCCGAGCGCCTGGGCGCGGTCCGCCATCGCCGGACTGAGGAGCCACACACGGTGCGGACCGATCACGACGCCGCGCGGACCCGCCAGAATATCGTTGTAAACGCGGCGCTGATCGGCGGTCAGCTTTTCAGGCACCAGGTCCGGCAATCTCATCTGTAGGTCCTTCCAAGGGGCACGGCGTTGTTGGCGGCCGCATGGCGGTATCGCCTGATGTGGCGACCGTATTTATTCGAACAAATAATGTCAACGCTTCACTGAATTAGAACGCTCGTGCTTGGCCCCCTTAATCAATAAGTACAACAAATAAAGGATTTTTGCGTTGAACTTGCCGCTGCAAGGCGCTCCTCTTGACCTCAATCATTCGAATAAATAGGCTGAGCTGTAGGGATTGCGCCAAGCCCGCTCGCGGCTCTGCGCAGCCGGACTTCAACACCCCAACAGATCGGGACGACGCATGTTTTTCTTCGACAAGCCTGAGATCATCCAGGCCGAAACCTTCTTCAGACTGCCCGCGAACTACCGCAAGAAAGGCCGCACGAGCTGGTCGGATCCGAACCGGCTTGGCGCCGAACTCGACTCGTTTCTCGAAGGCCCTTCCTTCGATCGCGAAGGCAACCTGTTCTTCGTCGACATTCCGTTCGGACGGATCTTCCGTCTTTCACCGAAGGGGACTTGCGATCTGGTCTGCCAATATGATGGCTGGCCGAACGGCCTGAAGATCCACAAGGACGGCCGTCTGTTCGTCTGCTGTTACAAGAAGGGTTTGCTGGTCGTCGATCCGAAAAGCGGCGCAGTCGATGTTCTGCTTGGCTCGCGCAACAGCGAGGCGTTCAAGGGGCTCAACGATCTCATCTTCGCGAGCAACGGCGACTGCTATTTCACCGATCAGGGTCAGACCGGAATGCACGACCCCACGGGGCGCGTCTATCGCCTGTCGGGTGACCAGCTCACTCTCCTGCTTGGCAACGTGCCAAGCCCGAACGGAATTGCACTCAACACCGCCGAGAACCGGCTGTTCGTCGCGGCAACCCGGCAGAACGCGGTGTGGCGCGCACCGATGATGGCCGATGGCAGCGTGTCCAAGGTCGGCACCTTCATCCAGCTGTCAGGCGGACATGCCGGGCCGGATGGCATGGCGATGGATGCCGAGGGCGGGCTGTATGTCTGTCACGTCAGCCTTGGCGTCTGGCGGTTCGACGATCACGGACGTCCGACGCATTTCATCAAGAGCGCCGAGGGGCATCACATCACCAACATCGCCTTCGGCGGGCCCGACAACCGCACGGTCTATCTGACCGAGGCCGACACCGGGACCATCCAGACCGCGCGGGTGCCGTTCCCCGGCAAGGTTCTGTTCTCTCACCAATAGGCGGCAGGGGCCGGCAGCATTGCGCGGCCGGTCCTTTGCGCCAACGGCGCGCGCGGACTCGACACACCTGCCCGAAATGCGCATGAAGGCTTCGCCGCGTCCGGTTAGAGTGGACGCGGCGTGAGCAGGGCGCTGCGCTACCGCGCGCAGAGACGAATGACGAACAGGTCGAGCGAACGATCCGATCCGCAACGGATTTCCAAAGAACTGCGCGGTCAGATCCTTCAGGGCGTTTTTCCGCTCGGCGCACGCATGCCGACCGAAGACGAGATGTGCCGGCAATTCAGTGCGAGCCGCTATTCCGTGCGCGAAGCGATGCGCATCCTGACCGTCGAGGGGCTGGTCGCACGCCGCCCGCGGATCGGCACGATCGTCGCCGCCACCAGGCCGACCGAACGCTTCGTGCAGGCGGTGCCGTCGATGCACAAGCTGCTCAATTATCCAGAAGGCACGGTCCGAAAGACCATCGCCACGGGTTACGTCGAGGCCAATGGCGAGCTTGCCGCGCTGCTGAAATGTCCGGTCGGCGAACGCCGGTTCCGCATCCGCGCGCTGCGCTATGCGGTCGGCTCTTCGGTGCCGCTCTGCTATACTGACATCTACATCCTGCCGCGTTACGCCAGCATCGTGAATCATCCGAACCACGAATTCACGCTGGTCTCAGACCAGATCCGCGAGATGTTCGGCGAACGCGCCGAGAAGACCGTGATTGAAATTTCCGCCTCGAGCGTGAAGCGAAACATCGCCAAGCTGCTCGACGTGAAGCCGGGAACGCCGTCGCTGACGGTGACGCGCCGCTATGCGAATGCGCGGGCCGAGGAATTCGAGGTGACCGTCGCGGTACACCCCGCCTCACGCTACACGTATTCGTTCGAGTTCACGCGGCAGGCATAGGCCTGTCGTTCACCGTCCGGCCAGATCGCCCAGCAGGCTCGACGCAACGGCAAGCTTGGACAACGTCAGCCCCGTATCGGCGATCTCGTGCATCGAGGAGCGGATGCGCTCGACCTCCGCGGCGCGCGGCTTGACCCAGGCTTCCATAGCCTCGGTCCCCACGCCGCCATTCAACACCTCTGCGGTGAGATGGCGCGCGGCTCGCGCGAGCGAATCGCGGGCCCGATCGAGTGCAAGGCGATCGAAATAATCCGCCGCCGCGATCTCGCGCGCCGCATTGGCGATCCGTTCCAGACGGAAATAGCGCACCACGGCAAGGAATGTGCGCGCGACGTCTGACACGCTTCGCTTGGTACGGTCGGCGACCAGAACAATGTCCGGCGCGACGTTCAGCGCCGGCAGGCTTGCGATCCGCATCGCGAGTTTCTCAGGTACCCCGGACTTGATCAATTCATCCGCGCGCCCTTTTCGGGCAACCGCGGCCTCGTCTGTCAATGCCGCATCGAGCGCCCGAGACACCTGATCAATCCCATCGCGATAATGCTCGACGATGGACATCAGGCCCTGATCGAGATCGACATTGCGGATGAACCACACCATCCGATCGATCAGCAGACGTTTCACCGCGGCATACAGGTCAAGCTGCAACGCTCCAGCTATCTTGTTATCGAGCGCGTCGATCTCGCCGTTCAGCTCGGTCATGCCGTAACTGTCGCGCACCGCGGCAAAGGCCCGCACGATGCGGTCGGCCGCAGCGCCCGTTTCGTCTGTCATCCGCGCGACCAGTGAGGGACCGCCGCGATTGATGACAGAATTGGTGAGCTGGGTGGCGATGATCTCACGCCGCAGACGATGGCGCTCGAGCGCTTCGGGATAACGCCGCACGAGTTCATCCGGAAAATAGCGGGTAAGTTCGCGTCCGAGATAGGGATCGTCCGGAACCGAGGTCTCGATCAGGTCCGCGGACAGCGTGAGCTTGGCGTAGGCGAGCAGAACGGCCAGTTCCGGCCGCGTCAATGCCTGGCCGCGGCGGCGGCGCTCCGCAATCTCGATATCGTCGGGCAGGAATTCGACCGCACGATCGAGGAGGCCCCGCCCCTCCAGCGTTTGAATCAGTCGCTGACGCGAGGCGAGGTCTTCGAGGCCGTTACGTTCGGCAAGCGAGATCGCGAGTGTCTGGAGATAGTTGTTGCGCAAGACAAGCGCGGCGACCTCGTCGGTCATGCCGAACAGCAGCGCGTTGCGATCGGGCAGGCTGAGCGCGCCGGTGCGCACAGGTCCGCCGAGCGCGATCTTGATGTTGACCTCGACGTCCGACGTGTTGACGCCGGCCGAGTTGTCGATGGCGTCGGTGTTGAGCCGCACGCCATTCTGCGCCGCCTCGATACGGCCGCGCTGCGTCATGCCGAGATTGGCGCCCTCGCCGATAACCTTGCAGCTCAGATCGGAGCCGATGATGCGGATCGCGTCATTGGCGCGATCGCCGACCTGCTCGTCGGTCTCGGCGGCGGCGCGCACGTAAGTGCCGATTCCGCCGAAGAACAGAAGATCGACATCGGCCTTGAGAATAGCGCTCATGACTTGCGCCGGCGTCGCCTTGCCGGCGTTCAGATTCAGAAGCGTCTGCATCTCCGGTGACAACGGAATTTCCTTGAGCGCGCGCGAAAACACGCCGCCGCCCTTCGAAATCAGGCTTTTGTCGTAATCCTGCCAGCTCGAGCGCGGCAATTCGAACAGCCTTTTTCGCTCGACGAAGCTCTTGGCCGGATCGGGATCAGGATCAATGAAGATGTCACGATGATCGAATGCGGCGACGAGCTTGATGGTCTTCTCGCGCAGCATGCCGTTGCCGAATACGTCGCCCGACATGTCGCCGACGCCCGTCACGGTGAACGGCGTGACGCCGATATCGATGTCCATTTCGCGGAAGTGCCGCTTCACGGCTTCCCACGCGCCGCGGGCGGTGATGCCCATCTTCTTGTGATCGTAACCAGCCGATCCGCCGGACGCGAAGGCATCGCCCAGCCAGAAATTGCGCGAGATCGAGATGTCGTTCGCAGTGTCCGAGAAGGTGGCGGTGCCCTTGTCGGCGGCGACCACGAGATAAGGATCGTCCGAATCGTGGCGTACCACGTTGTCCGGCGGCACCACCGCGCCTTCCGGCGAGAGATTGTCGGTGATGTCGAGCAGCGAACCGATAAACAGCTTATAGGCGGCGATGCCTTCGGCCGCGATCGCCTCGCGGCCCCCGCCGATCGGCAGATGTTTCGGCACAAAGCCGCCCTTCGCGCCCACCGGCACGATCACCGCGTTCTTGACCTGCTGCGCCTTCACCAGCCCGAGGACTTCGGTCCGGAAATCCTGCGGCCGGTCGGACCAGCGGATGCCGCCGCGCGCGACCTTGCCGAAACGCAGATGCACGCCCTCGACCCGCGGCGAATAGACGAAGATCTCATAGAGCGGTCGCGGCGCCGGCAGTGTCGTCAGCTTGCCGCTTTCGTATTTGATCGCGATCTGCGCTTTCGGGTGTCCATCTTCGCCGATCTGATAGAAATTGGTGCGGATCGCCGATTGCACCGCGTTCACGAAATGGCGAAGAATCCGGTCCTCGTCGAGCGAGGGGACCTTTTCCAATTCGGTCTCGATCGCGGCCACGATCTCGGCTTCCTTGGCGGCACGCGCTTTAACAGCATCCTGGCCGCTCTCGGCGCGCGGATCGAACCGGGCATGGAACAGCGACACGACCTGCGCCGCGATCCGCGGGTGAGCGCGCAGCGTCGACCACATGTAATCCTGCGAGAAGGGCATACGCACCTGCCGCAGAAAGCGCGAGATTGCGCGGATCAAAACGATGTCGCGCCATTGCAATCCGGCCTTGAGGACGAGTGCGTTATAGCCGTCATTCTCGGCAACGCCGCGCATCACCATCAGGAAACAGGCTTCCAGCGCGGCCTGCAGGGCGTCGATGTCGATCGGCGCGCCGTCGGCGCTTTCGAGCGACATGTCATGCATCCACACATGCGCGCCGGCAGCCGTCGCGGGCCGGATTTCATAGGTGCGCTCGGCGACGACCTTGAAGCCCATATTCTCCAGCATCGGCACGCGGCTGGACAGAGGAATGGCGCCGCCGTAGCTCCAGACCTTCAGCCCGATGCAATGGCCCTCGTGATTGCGGCGCGCATGGAAATCAACGCTGAGCGGGCGTTGCTCTGACAAGCCTTCGATGGTGCGGATGTTTTCGAGTGCGATCTCGGGCGAATAGCGGTCGCGGAAGCTCGCGCTGAAGGCCTTGCGGTATCGTTCGAACAGCTTGCGGGCTTGATCGGGACTCTGCGTCCGCTCGAGTTGCTCGCTCAGTGCATCGACCCAGGTACGAACGATCTCGGACACGCCTTCTTCCAGTTCGTCGCGGCTGGGGTCCTCTATCGGCTCCGCCGATCGTCCGATGATGAAATGCGCGCGCATCATCGGACCTTCGGGGAAGAACAGGTTGAGTCCGCTGACATGGCCCTTGTAGCGCGCGGACAGCATGTCGCCGACCGCCTCGACGACATCGTTCGACGACCGCGTGCGCGGCAGATAGACCAGCACGGACATGAAGCGGTCGAAACGATCGCGGCGCGCCAGCACGCGGATGCGCGGACGTTCGTCGAGCTGCAGGATCAACATCGCGAACTGAAACAGGAGATCGTCGTCGATGCGGAACATGTCGTCGCGCGGATAGGTTTCGAGCGCGTTGACAAGTGCCTTGCCGGAATGACCGGACGGGCTGAATTCTGCGCGCTTCAGAAGCGCATCGACCTTGCGGCGCAGATACGGGATCGAGCGGGCAGACCGCGTATAGGCGGTGGAGGTGAACAGACCGACGATGCGGACCTCGCCCGCGACGTTGCCGTTTGCGTCGAAGTGCTTCACGATCACCATGTCCATGAACACGCGGCGATGCACGCGCGAACGCATGCTGGCCTTCGTAATCATCAGCGCGCTCGGCTCGTGATAGAAGGCATGCAACCCGCGCAGGATGGCCTCCTGCCCGGAGCGGCCACGCAGTTCCTGGGCGTCGCTCCTTCGCAGAACACCGAGGCCAGAATCGGGGATCACGACAGGGACGTGGTCAGGCCCGGCAACGCGATAGTCGCGCACACCGAGGAACGTGAAGTTGTCCGCAACCAGCCAGTCCAGGAAATCGATCGCTTCCTTACGCTCGGCTTCCGGCACCGGCGGCGGACTGGCCTTCATTCCGGCAATGACATCGGCGACACGCGCGAGCATCGGCCGCCAGTCCTGCACCGCCACGCTGATATCCGAGAGAGCCTGTTCGAGCCCGGCGATCACGGTGTTCCGGATTGCGACATCCGCGATGCGATCGACATGGATATGGATGAAACTCTCGCGGCGCACGGTCTCGGTGGCCGGCTCTTCGGCCGAAACCTGCTCGATATGCCCGGCGGTGTCGCGCGCGACCGCGAAGACCGGATGCACCACAAGGCGCACATGAAGATGGCGGGTCGTCAGTTCGGCCAGCACCGAATCGACCAGAAACGGCATGTCGTCGTTGACGATCTCGATGACCGACACCGACGCGCTCTGCCCTTTGGCCGCGTCACCCTCAGGATCATAAATACGAATCTTGGGAATGCCGGGTCGCCGCTGCGCCAGGAAGCCGTAGGCTTCGGCGGCGAAGTTCGCGATCTCCTGCGCCGTGTAGACAGCAAGATCCTCTGCGGAAGCGCCTGCGAACAACCGCGCGGCAAACCCTTCCGGAACCGGGCTGCTTTCCGAACGCAAAACCTCGGCGGCCTGACGGACAAGTTGCGTCGTGGACGGTTCGCCCGCGTGCGGCGGCTTCTGGATATTCATGGATGGCCTTTCCTGAATCCGGAGTGTCTTCTACCACCGCTCGTCCGTCGACGTCTGCCGACACGGGAAACGTGAGTGCTGCATTGCACAATGCAATCTGTGATTTCGTCCGATTGCAGCCGGCGATACGCTCCCGAAGCATCGCGAGGAGAACAAGAGCGTGGCACGGACACAGAAGAAACCGGAACTGCAGAACGCGGGAACAAAAGCATCGCGTGATGACAAATCAAAGACGACCCGATCGAAGACGTCTGCTGCCAAGATGGCACAACCATCCGCGGTTGCGCAGGACGATACCGTGTTCGTCGCATTGTCACTCCCGGAGCCCACTCTGAATGAAACCATGCAGGCCTATTTCGACAAGTGCATGGAGAAGCTTGGATTCGTTCCGAATGTCTTAAAGGCTTACGCCTTCGACATGAAGAAGCTCGAAGCTTTCGCTGCGATGTACAATGATTTGATGCTCGGTCCGTCGGGTCTCAGCAAACTCGAACGCGAGATGATCGCGGTTGCGGTGTCGTCGCATAACCGCTGCTATTATTGTCTGGTCGCGCATGGCTCTGCCGTCCGGCAGATTTCCGGCGACCCCGCGCTTGGCGAATTGATGGTGATGAACTACCGCGCCGCACGGCTGTCGAAGCGGCAGCGCGCCATGCTGGATTTCGCTGTGAAAATGACCAACGAACCCTGGGCGATCGAGGATCACGATCGCGACAACCTTCGCCGCGCCGGCTTTTCCGACCGGGACATCTGGGATATTGCCGCAATTGCCGGCTTCTACAATATGTCGAACCGGGTCGCGACCGCGACCGATATGCGGCCGAACAGCGTCTATCACGCGATGGCGCGCTAGCGTCGAGACTTCAGGAGGCGCGTACCTTGTCCGCTCGTCCCCGCCAACGGGTCCGCGCAAAGCGCGGCCCGATGACAGGCTCCGGCTGGGACCCAGAGTTGCTGGATGCCGCTTTCGCGGAATGAGGCGGCGACAGACCGATTGCCATGATCCGAGTTCTTGTTTTCTTCCTCGCCCTACTTGCCTCCTCTGCCATCGCGCAGGAAGGACCGGTTCACGACAAGCCGCTGTCCGAGGCGCCGCGCGCGCAGGCCGTCACCGCCAGGAACGGCATGGTGGTCGCGCAAGAGCAGCTCGCCGCACAAATCGGCGTCGATATTCTGAAAGCGGGCGGAAACGCGGTGGATGCCGCGGTCGCGACCGGTTTTGCGCTAGCGGTGACCTATCCGCGCGCCGGCAATATCGGCGGCGGCGGCTTCATGGTGATCTGGCTCGCCAAACCGCGCAAGGCGATCGCCATCGATTATCGTGAGATGGCCCCCGGCAAGATCGACAAGGACTCTTTCCTCGACGACGCCGGCAATGCCGATCCGCAGAAATCGCTGAAGTCCGGTCTTGGCGTCGGCGTGCCGGGCACGGTGGCGGGATTCGCGCTGGCGCACCGGAAATACGGCTCCGGCAAGTTCACGCTCGCACAATTGCTCGCGCCCGCGATCGCACTGGCGCGCGATGGCTTCATCGTGACCGGCGATCTCGCCGACACGATGGTTGCCGCGAAGCCGCTGTTTCAACGCTGGCCTTCGTCGGTCAAGGTGATGCTGAAGCCGGACGGCTCTTCCTATGGCGAAGGCGACCGTCTCGTGCAGGCCGATCTCGGCAACACGCTCGACGCCATCGCGCGTCAGGGACCGCAGGGCTTCTATCAGGGCGATGTTGCCGAAAAAATCGCAGCGGCCGTGCGCGACGCCGGCGGCGTGATGACCGCGGACGACTTCAGGAAATACGAGGTGAAAGAGCGCAAGCCGGTGACCGGCAAGTATCACGGTTACACCATCGTCTCGATGCCGCCGCCCTCCTCCGGCGGCACGCATCTGATCGAGATGCTGAACATTCTCGAGCCTTACGACCTGAAGAAGTCAGGGCCGACGAGTGTCGAGACCGTGCATCTGATGATCGAGGCGATGCGGCGAGCCTATGCCGACCGCGCGGTCTATCTCGGCGATCCGGACTTCGTGAGCGTGCCGGTGCGCGGGCTGACCTCGAAGCGCTATGCACGCATCGTCAGCAAAAATATCAGCGACCGCGCGACGCCGTCGTCGGAGATACGCAACGGCGACCCGGTGGCGGCGGAAGGCGACAACACCACGCATTTCTCCGTCGTGGATCGCTACGGCAATGCGGTGTCGAACACCTACACGCTCAATCTGAGTTACGGTAATGGGCTGGTTGCGGAAGGCACCGGCGTTCTGCTCAACAACGAACTGGACGATTTCGCTGCAAAACCCGGCGTGCCGAACGCGTTCGGTCTGGTCGGCGCCACCGCGAATGCACCGGCGCCGCGCAAGCGCCCGCTGTCCTCGATGACGCCGACCATCGTGATGAAGGACGGCAAGCCCTATCTCGTCACCGGGTCGCCGGGCGGCAGCCGCATCATTTCCACTGTCCTGCAGATCATCGTCAACGTGCTGGATCACGGCATGAATGTCGCCGACGCTGTCGCGGCGCCGCGCATTCATCATCAATGGCTGCCCGACGAGGTTTTCGCCGAGAAGACCTATCCCGACGACGTCCTCAAAGGCCTCGAGGCGCGCGGCCACACATTTGCAACGCGCGTGCCGAACACATCGGCCAATTCGATCCTGATCACGAAGGACGGATTTTCCGGCGCGGCAGATACGCGAACGCGCGGCGCGGCTGCGGTCGGGTATTGATCGGCCAGCCTCAATTCAAATCTCGATCAGCTTGTCCGGCAATTCGTTGTGGTTGAGCGCGCCGGGTGGAAAGTGGTGCGCGAGCACGGCGCCACAGCGCTCGATCGCGCCAACGAAGCCGTCGCCCGCCCGCCGCTGCGCGATTGCGGCGATCAACACCCCGACCGCATCGTCCCAGACCTGCTGCGGCACTTTCTCGTTGATGCCCTCGTCGGCCAGCACTTCTGCATAATGCTCGGTCTCGGAGGCAAAGATCAGGACGCCGGTTCGATTTTCGGTCTTGTGCAGGCCCTGCGCCAGGAATTGCCGCACAGCCTCGGCATGCGCCTGCTGCTGCATGCGCCGTCGCGGGACGATGTGAAACCGTACTGACGGGACCGATAGCACCAGCGCTGTCGCGATGAATGCGCCAAGCTGGATCATGTAGATCCATCGGGCCGGCCAGTCGGTCGCAACGATCAGCGGCAACGGTAGCGAGAGAGAAATCAGCGCCGCCCACGCGATCGGAAACAGGCGATAGTCACCCGATTGCCGCGCTATGACGCAAAAGATCTCGCCCGCGGTTTTGCGCTCCGCTGCGGCGATGGTCGCGGTGATGCGTTTCCTGTCGTTCGGCGAAATCAGCATCACCAGCTCCCCGATGAGCCGCCGCCGCCAAACGAACCGCCGCCGCCGGAGAATCCGCCCCCGCCGCCGCCCCATGAATCGCCGCTGCCCCAGCCGCCGGAATTTCCGCCGCCGATGATCACCGGTCCCGCCCAGTCGCGCGTGCGGCGAACCCTGCCCGGCGCAATGCTACCACGGCGGCCGCGCATGTCGGCGATGACATTGACGACGATGATGAGAAGAATCAGCAGAAAGAACGCGATGACGATGAATTCCTGCGGATCGACCCGATGCGCCGTTTGCCGCTGCGCTGCCCGCTCCTGAATTTCCTTGGCATCGCCAGACAGCACCTGAGCGATGTCTTCCGCGCCGCGCCGCACGCCGCCTGCGAAGTCACCGGCCCGAAAGCGCGGCAGGATCGAGCCCTGCACAATGACACTCGAGATCGCATCGGTCAGCGTCGGTTCGAGGCCGTAACCAACTTCGATGCGCACGCGCTTGTCGTTCGGCGCGACGATGAGAAGGACGCCGTTATTCTTGTCCTTCTGGCCGATCTGCCACTTGCGGCCGAGCTGATAG
>VFQN01001395.1_pt1 | contig 40665 bp, 62 predicted proteins | sample 3512371 | NCBI WGS metagenome assembly VFQN01 (sample SAMN10412370, study PRJNA504923) | tailings metagenome | isolation source: Replicate 2 from Balatoc abandoned mine | place: Philippines: Itogon, Benguet | collected 2017-08-28 | reverse complement strand
GAAAAAGCTCCACGTGTCGCAGTAAAAGTTGGACCCACTGCGATAGCGTCCGCGTGGGGCGGGGGGGCAGTACTGCGGGGACATGTGTTGTGGCGCTGGTTGAGATTCGCCTGGCCCGTCGATGCCCAACAGTGCGCCCGGCCCACCGGTGGTTGATGACGATGTCGGCGATGACCTTGATGTTGTGGTCATGGAACTGGGAGATGAGGTCGCGCAGCTCCGCCTCGGTGCCGTACGCGCTGTCCAGGTGGTATAGGTCGCGGGGCAGGTAGCCCTGTGCGCAGGAGAGGAAGGCGAGATACGTTTAGTACACCTGGTGTTGATTAGTGTTGACCTTACAGGCAAGTGGGCAGGCCGGCCCGGGCGGTGCGAGACACTCACCCCACCTGGGCCGACACGCCGTACAAAGGCAGCGGCCGATCGCCCCTAAGGCAGCCGCCAAACCACCAACACCTCCAATCCCATCCCCTGCCCGTTCGGGACCCTAAATGCGCCGTGACGCGACACGCTGTCCTGGGAGCCGGTCAGTACCCCGAAGAGCTTGCGTCAGATGACACCCTTCCCAACCTGCAGCGACAGGCTGCACGACACCGGAAGCCCTTGCCCCTAAGGCCGCAGGTATAACTTTCCTGGGCTGCTGTTCTGTATCTTCCCTTCCCCTCACTCCACCAGCAGGCGCCTCGCAGCCCCCACCTGCGGCGACACGCTGTCCGAGGGCGGCGGCATCCACACGGCGGTGAAGCCCGCGGCGGAGATCTCCTTGACGCGCCCCATCAGCTGCTTGTACAGCTTCTGGCGGTGGGACTCCCAGTTGAAGCCCTGGGGTAGGCGCAGGAGACACACCATCAGTGGATTGGCTTGAATCAGTGACCTCCAACAGCCCACTGTCTCCGTCCCTGACCGCTCTCAGTAGACAGGCCCCTCACACCGCCGCCTGTCGCCCAACCCCCAGACCTCCCCCATCCCTCGCGCCCTCAAAGTCACGCACGGCCCCCGCCCACCTGCAGCAGGATCTCGTAGCCCGAGCCGCTGCCGGCGCCGGTGGCGGAACGCGCCACGGCCGGCGGCTTGAGCGTGTCCAGCAGCTTCTCCGCCTGGCGACAGAGGGGACACACGTAGCATATATTCAGTTGTTAGCATGGCAAAGTAGAGCGCGGCGAATGGACGGCTTCCTGAGGTTGGGTCGTGCGTGTTGAGCTGAGTGTTCCAGGGTTATGCATCCCTGCCGGTCGCCCAAAGTCGCTCTCTCTTTTGTCGGTGTGCAGTCCCGGTTCCGCCGCCAAGCCAACACCGCCGCTGGCGCCGCAGTCGCACATTGCTTGTACATCTTTGGACACCTTCTTCAGCAGCTACCCATGGTCAGCCCTCGCTCCACGCCGCGCCACCCCAACCCACTCAGATGCCCACCGGACTAGTGGCTTTCCCGGACCTTCCCTCCCACACATTTTTAAAACAGCCTGGCCCCCGCTTCCCCCTACCCTACCCAGCAGGAAACACCCAACCGGGTTTCGTGCTTACATGCCTATTCCACACATCGAAACACGCATGCCCTATCCGTATTTCCTGCTACGGTTCTAGGGGTAACCACCAGGTATGCCCACGGGCTTTATCCAAATGAAGGGTACCCACCTGGCTCTTGGGCTTCTCCGTCTCCACGGCCGCCATGTTGCGGCGAGCAGCCAGCACCGCCTGAGAGGAGCAGGGCAGCAGGCGACAGGGGGCAAAGCTTGTTGGGGATGTGTGCAGGTGCAAGCGTGCATCACTGGAGCAAAGATACAATAAACGCTTGTGCCGCTCCTCGCGCAGACTCCCAGTCCATAACCCATAGCCCTTCAACCCCTGTACCAGCGTACACCCCGAAGGCCCGACCCCCGCGTGAACCCCCACCCGTAAGGCGGCCACTCTGCGCACCACGCCTCGTAACAAACCCTCGCTGCCGCTCTGCGATGAACCCCGCACGCATGCCCATGGCGGCCATCTTGCGCCCGTTCCCCACGACGCACCCCGTGATTACCCACACACGCTGCACGCACCTGCATGGCGGCCATCTTGCGCTCCAGGCCCCATGGCAAGCATGGCACGCACACATACGCATGACACCCCACCCTCCTCCCGCTTCACGCACCTGCATGGCGGCCATCTTGCGCTCCAGCCCTGCCGCCGCCTCCGCACGCCCCCCCTCCTTGGCCGTCATGGTGCGTGCGTCGGTGGTGGTGGACCTGTTTTCAGGGGCCGGAGATCGTAGAGGGGCGGTAAGGCACCAGCATCGGAATGATGGGAAACAACACGCGTTGGCGCCCAACAGATTCTGGACGCACTGCGAACTCGTTGGACGGGTGGGTCAGGGTCCAAGCATGCCCGCCAATGCACTTGGCACCGGGGTTCGGTGACAAGTGCGCAGATGACTGGGGTGCACAGATAGTATGTTAAACACACCGCGTCCCGGACAACGATGAAACGACATGAGTAGTCATCATTTCCTAGCCTGCGCTGCAGGCCAAATGACATCCAGCTGCCCGACCCACTCGGCCTAATCCCCATTCCCTGTCTCCCCTTTCCCCATTCCCCCCACTCTGCATCGTGCATCCTGCCTACATCCCCTCAGCCCCCGACCCTCCTTTGCACATCGGCCAGTGGGAGCTGAAGCAAAAAGCGGACCGCTACTTCAGTGGGTCGAGTAACAACTTACTGTACGCCTACCACTCACTATTTCTTCGCATTACCAGTACTTTGCTCCCCACCCCCTCAACGCACACCCTCACCCCATCCCTCGGCCTCCACACCCCCTCCCAAGCCTCAACCCCCGCTTCCCGCAAACCCGCCCCCGCCCTCCTCACCGCAGGTGAATAATCTCCCGCTCCCTGGCCACCAGCTCCGCCGCCGCCGCCGCCATCTCCGCCGCCGCCAGCTCCAGGGAGTCCACCTCGTTCTGCGCCGCCTGGCCCATGAGCGGCTTGAGGCGCTCCACCTCGGCCGCCGCCACGATGCCGTAGATGGCGGGCACGGAGGAGCGGGAGGTGGACGAGGTGACCGACTCGATGTGGGACTTGACCAGCGGGAACTGAGACTCGGGCAGCTGCGGGGAGGGGTACGGTGCCAGGGCGGTGGGCAGGGAGGCGCGGGCAGGGTGGCATTAGGACGTGTGCGACAGAGATACAGGGACGACAGGGACGACTGCTGGTTTGGTAGCGGGGCCAGCCCATGCCGTGCAGGAGTGCAGGTAGCGAGGCGGATGTTGCTGGGGGAAAGGGTTCTTTTGGACCGGAGGGCGGTATTGCCCGGCGTACAGTGCCCAGTAGGCTGACCCACATTGGACGGTACTTCAAGGCCGCGGCCCGCGGTTGGCATGAGACGCTGCGCATTGCGACTGTGCCAGCACATGGTTGCTACAGAGCAGTACCACTAGCTTGGAAGACCCAGACAGAGTGCACGTCCCGTCACCTCCTGGGCGCTGCCCAGTTCCCAGTCCCAGACAAACGCCGCACCTTCTTGCCCTCCGCCGTTTGTACGCGGAACACATCGAGAACGCGGCCCTCATCCGAGGTGATGGAAGCAGACACCACGGTGACGCTGGCCGCGGAGAAAGCACCTGTGAGGCTGACGAGCAGGTGTGCCTTGTCCTGGCCCTCCACCGTCACCACCGTGCACTCCGCATCGCTGTCGTTGTCGAACACAATCTGCAGGCCATCCCCGGCGTCGACTGAGTTGGCGGCCGTTGATGACATGTCAACGGCAGACGCCTGCGGGGTGTCCAAAATGGGCGGGGTTCGGTTAGCCACGTGGAGCGATGGACGGCCGGCCTGGGGATGTTGCACCATTTTGGCGCCGTGGCCAACGACAAGCTGCTCTGTTCCCAAGCGCCCCAACGCACCACGTGTAAGAGACGGCGCCCGAAGCAGCGCTGTCCTGGCCGGCTGACGGCCACCGGCCCGCTGGGCCGGTTGCCGATGCAACGCCTCGCGGAACGGACACTCGGCACAACGGGCAACCTTGGCGGCTGAAGGTGCTGAGGGCGACCGAGCTGCATGCGTGGCGAGGAGGTCGAGAGCAAGGATCTGTCCATCTTCTCCCTGACGTCCAGGCGCGCGCTGGCGTCCTTTCAGTCACGTTATGGGGCAGGGGGAACCTGCGAGGGAGAGGCCAACCCGCACATAGTACATTGTAAAAGCAGTATATTGTTGGTGTAATTACAAGGATCACGTGACGTGCAGCTTTGGGAAGCGCGCCTCAGCTGTGCCGGGAAACAGGGCGGCGTTTGAGCCCGCACGGCGGCTGTCCAAAGACTGACGCGTGCATACAGCAGCTTCAGTGTATAGCTAGATGGTATGGTATGCCAAAAGCACCCAGGTAGAGCAGTCAAGGACCTCGAGTTGGCCAGCATTCCGCGTCCGAGACTCCAATCGCGTAACGAGACAGTGTTGTCGAGACACCCCTAGTGCCACGCGTGCGGTTGAATACCTGATAGGGCTGGCCCCCTTGCCACCTTCCTTTCCCTAGCCTCCCTTGGGCGCGCTACTCTGTTGGAACTGATCGCAGTGCCCGACAACAGTTTAGCCCCGCCCACGAAGAGCGTTGTTATGTATACGCAGCCAGGGGCTATACTGTAGGCGTGACGAGTCAGGGTTATTGGAACCAGGTTTGTTGCCGTGCACGGCAACGGTCTCGTCGTGTCGCAATCAAGTCAATTTCGAAAGGACGTGTGCACGAGAGAGTGGTTGAAACTAACAGAACGAAAGCTTTATAAATGCTTGTGACGCGACAGTCCAAAGAGACGTTGCCATGGGTGACCCTTCAACGCTTTAGAGTCCTCCAAGACAGTTGCAGGTGTGCAACGGAAATGTGCGCTCCTGCTAGGATGCTGTCGCTTCAGCTCGAACCATGTCTCTGCAGATCGTAGCTACAAAAGTGTTCGCCAGAGTTCATAACGGAAACCGTTGTCGCTAGAGACACGGTGGCACGGTGACACGGTGGCGTTGTGGCGTTGAGCAGCCCATCACTGCCGGATATATGTTCGCGCCCGTTGCAGCCATCTGTCATGACCACCGCCACACCACTACCAAAAGGCATTCACTGATATACCTGCTACCACCCACATAAAAATAACGCCCAGGTCGCGGAGATATCGCCACCCCATGAGCCCTCCTCCGTTCAGCTCAGATTGCTTACACCACCGCACTCACAACAGCGTAACTGTATGGTCAAGCAGCATCAGTACATACATTCGGAACTACGCCATGTCACCTAACATGCCTATTTACGATAGGCATCGTGTAAACTGTGGGGTGCACGACTGCACGTGTCAGTTCGACAACGTCGCATGCGCACAATTCTCGGACCCATGCACGGTATCTAGCAAGCGCTTACTACCCCTATGGCAGCACACAGAGCTCCTTCACCAGCTCCGGTAGGGGTTGCATGTCTTCCCCATCCTTCTTCTGCATGGGGGTCAGCGATCCGGCCGGAAACGGACAGTGGGTTTGCAACTGAAGGAGCGTGTCTGCAGCAAGCAGACACTCCTAGTACCGCAGACCTTCCCCTGGGACACAAACAGGGAGCAAGGTTGTGCTGGTTGTTCCCAAGCATGCGCATAGGCCTTAACGCGGACCCACCAGAATCATGGACTGCGCAGCGCTGCGCTTGTAGACCGGGTGCGTGTTCGTGGACGCGCTGGCCGAGGGGTACACCTGCACGTGCATGGTGCCGTCCTGCGCCTGCAGCACCGTGCAGCACGTGGGCGCCACGCCCTGCACGGGTGGACGGGAGGGAGCACGAGCGGAGGGGGACGCTTACACGGTAAACCGGTTAGTTTCGTCAAGCCCTGCAAAGGACAGCAGGCGAGCAGTTGGGGAAACTTCCAAAACGCACGCAACGCACGAGCGCCTCGTCATGCTGGGTCACGGCTCGGCGGAGTATTGGTAGCATCTGCGAGGCCGTGCAGGTCCAGCCAACAAAAGTCGTACAGACAGTACGCTCCAACACCTCTTTCGGCGTTTCAGCAGCCGTGTTGGCCTTGCCCTGGCCAACTGTACCGCCAGCACTGGTGCATGCGGCAGAGAATGGGCGTATTTCTCTTGATGTGTTCATTATCACAAGGCGCTGAACCAAGGCTCATGCAACACGCCAGTCCCCTGTCCGCCCACAAAGACCCACGCACCTCCTGCTGCGCTATCCGGTCTTCCAGGTGCTGCAGGGGCTCGTCTGGCCCCACCCGGATGGGGATAGTGGAACCGTCTTGCCGCTTCACGGTGATGGCTGCCCCAGGCGCAAAGGGCGCTGCTAACCCACGCGACTCCAGCAGCCCCATCAGCTGCCCCACAGGCATGTCGGACTCCACCAGATCCGCCTGAGGAGAGGTGCGGTACGAATGGGGTAGGGATGCAGCGCAGCGTTGGGGAAGAGCGGGACAGGCATCCGGCGTCCAGCTGCCTACTGTTATGTTGCTTGTGCCGTGTTGTGCGGTGCGATGCAGACATTGTTTCGAATCTCTCACCTGCTGCTGTGTTAGCTTCTGCCGAGAGGTCAGGTAGACGCGCTTGGGGTTCAGCAACTTCTTTGACAGGTAGAGGACAACCTGTAATGGAAGGTCAGCTCGTTCAGCGAAACCGCGTGCTGTGGCTTCTGCTGCCAGCCAGTGCACATCAGCTGTAACTGCCAGGGCACACGAGCCACCCGGTGGCGCCGGGTTGCTTCCTTGGCCCCCCCGTGCCTACCTCATCGGACAGGGTGTATGCCTCAAGGTTGTGGTCCGCTAAGCTAAGGTGGTCTTTCAGGTTGTTGCCCGCGAAGCATAGCACTTGCTGCTTGACGTTTATGCCTGTCCCAGCAAGCCCATGCACAGGGATGAGGAGTGGGACGTTGCGCATGCCTCATCTGGGTTCACAGGCAGGTTGGATACACACCCTCAGCCTCTTGCAAGGCTTGTTTGAGCTCCAGTACAGTCGCTTGTGCATCTATCTGAAAGAGCCGGCTCTCGCCAGACGGGCAGTTGACTAACACACGCATGTTTGCAGATAGCGTTTAGTGAAGCAACTATATGATTGTTTGTACGTTTGACTGTAACAAATGGCTGGGCGAATGGGCCATACCGCGCATATGTCGTCCTCTTGCACTTCGACCATGATCGCGTTCTACCTTTGCTGTGTGGTACCCACTGTCAGCGTGCCTTGATATTGTACATTAGCATACTTGCAATACATAAGACATTACAACTTATCAAAAGGCTGCACCTTCAGGACCTTTGTATGTCGACCTTCAACATTTGCTTAGCATAGCAGACTTGTGGGGATGGACGAAATACAAGCTCAATCAGAGAGGTATAGATAGTGGGCCCACATGGGCAACCCCGTCCGCGAGTAGCAGCAGGAGGCCGATGTGACAACCCAGTTTTATGCCGTGCCACAGGGAGGCCCGTATCCTAGCAAGGCGGAAACGCATCCAGGAGCGGTTAGCGGCTTTGCGGGAGGGGGACCATGGCGGTAAGAGGGCGCTTCCCCAGCTGCTGCCTCCCTTGCCGACGGGCGTGGACTGACCACGCCTGAGCACTCCGCCGTGGACCTGATGCAGGCGGCAAGGAGGGGGAGAAGAAGGAGGAGATCGGGAAAGGCAAACAGCAGATTATAGAAAGCAAACGCCGGCTGATGCGTGTAAAATACCGCACGGACCAGGATGTAACATCCGTGCGGGTGGCGGGGGATGACCGTGAGAACCAGCACCGTATCCAGGAGGAGCAAACGCGACAGGCAAGTGGAAAGTGGCTAAGCAGGCCCGTGTGTGCTTCGGCCCTGGGATGAAGATTGGGGCTCAACGGCGCACGCCGATGACTAGCATTGCGGGCCAGGGGCCCGGATGTCAGTTTGTGGAGGGCCGGACCTGTCTACCCACCCGTCTCCGTCAAGGGGCCTCCTGGGCGTTGCTGCAGCACTGCCGCGTGGTTGCTGTGACCACAGAGTACTGCCGCCAGACTGAGTGGCATGTGCATCACACATTGAAAACCTGCAGCCTACCGTCGACTGCCCGGCATCCTGCTTGGTTGCACATGATCCCATGCGCGTGCAGGCTGATTAGCAGCCGCAGCAGCCACAGCAGCCGTGCACGTACTGCCGCCACGCACATGCCATCCTGCTTCACACCGATACAAGTGCATACACAAATCTGAAGCATCCCCTGCACACGTGCTCGCAGGAGCTACGCGTCAAGCTGCTTGCAGAGGCGGAGCAGAGCGCGCGGCAGAACGCGGCGGTGGCCATGCGCTGGGCGGACCTGTTTTCCATCGAGGTGCCGCAGGTGGGGCGCTGGGTAAGGCATAGGTACCGTGGCTTCATGCCCGCCCCCTCGAGGCGGAGAGAGTGGAGAGCGCTGTGTGACGGCGGCCAGGAAGGGGCAGGTGCAGCATTGGAGCCGGGGATCGGATTACGGGGAAAGGGAATCACGGAGCGCCCCCGGAGCATATGGGTTGGGGTAGAAGCGGGCGTTGGAAGGCTATGAGCAACTCGTGGGTGCAGCAAGGCCTTTCAGCGGCCCCAGGAACGGTGAGGTGGACCAAGCGGACGGCCATGGGGTGTGGAAATGGCGTGGGGGCTATCAGGGCGTCGCAGGGGCAGGTCGCAGCAGGCCTGGGGTGCACGGGGCATCTCACCACACGTCTTCAGGGTCGCCGGGCGGGCATGGGCCGGGTGCAGGTACGGTGTTGGGCCTGCAGGGACGCAGCAGCCCGCGAAGGGCGCACGGAGCCAGTGTGGTTAGGGCGGGCTAGCATGGCCTGATATGGCACGGCATGGTGCCAGGGTTGAGCGTTTCGACTCAAGGCCTCATGGGGTGCGGTCACGTGCGGCACAGCAGTCGTCACAGCTGATCCAACGTGCGGCGCGTGCCGTATTGGCAAGGGGTTGCAAGGCAGCGCGGGCGGGTGCACGGGGCGTATGGTCTGGGCACCCCAAGCCCCAACCCCATGTCAACAGGCATGCACAGAGCCTTCCTGGCAGTATCATATTCACTTCATGGCCTCACATGACCTATGCGCCCTGCAGGACCTGTATGCGGAGATCGAGCTGCAGCGGCAGGCGTGCGAGCGCATCATCGCCTCCAAGGACAAGCTGATCGGAGAGATCAAGGCGGAGCTCAAGAAGAAGGATGACGAGTTCGTCAAGACGCTCAAGAAGCAGGTGGGTTACAGGTTCTAGGTGGGGGTTTGCAGGGGCAGGATGCCGTTTTGGATCGGCTGCGTGGGATGCGGTCAGGCACGGTATGATTGTTGGTTGAAGTGCACGCGAGTGGAAGGCGTTGGCCGTCTAGAAGGCCGACCAAGGGAGTTGCCGTGCACAATGCCCGCCCGTCCCGTGCCTCCTTCACCCCCTACAGGCCGAGGACATTGACACGCTGCTGCAGTACATGAGCCGGCAGTTTGTGGAGATGCAGAATGCGTTCAAGGAGGAGCTGGACGAGATAGAGAACGCCTTCCTGCAGGTGCGGGGGCGGGGGGGCACGTGCCCTGGGGTATTGCCAGCTGGGTGGCGCCTCTGCCAGGGGTAGAGGACGTCCGGCGGCGGGCGCAGCCGGCAGCAAGCACGCAGTATTGGAAGCTCATACCCACAGGGGCGGATAACGGTATGATGCATGGGCTGCGACGCGTCAGCAACGGGATCTGGTGCGAAGGTGGCTAGACAGGCGGAGTGCAGACCTTAGCGTGCGTGGCCATTGACGTTGCCGTAACTGTTGGGCAAGCTCTGGCGTGGGGTCGCCAACGTTGCCTTGGGCAGTCCCCGGCCGTCTTGCCCTGTGACCTCACGCCTGTGGACTACTGCACCTGCAGGAACGCTCCGACCTGCTCGAGTCCAATCGGCGGGAGATGCAGGAGCTCTTTGACCGCCGGTCAAAGCTGGAGCAGGTGAGGCCGGCGCTTTGGCGCGACCTTTGCCGTACAGGCAGGTACCTTCGGCATGCGGCCAGGACCTGCGTGCACAGCGCACGAACGTGCCTTATACCATCAGCTGGCGGGCTGATCCTCGCTTTAAACACTTTTTGTTCAAATTTCGTTGCCTTACCTGCACAACCCCCCAGGACTTCATGGACCGCTACCTTGCTGCCGTGGAAAACTACCAGCAGCTGCTGGAGGCGCTGCGCATCGCGGACGCGGAGGACTACCACATCCTCAAGATCAGGTGGGGACAGGTCATTCGCAGGCAGGCGGCTGGATTCAGCAGCATATATGGCATAGTTGCGTGCATAAAAGCGGCACAGCGCGTAGTGAAGCTTGCAAAACGTACCGCGTCCTCAGGATCAGGTGGGGCGCCGGCATAGTGTCGGGCAAGCGGATGCACATTGGCTGTGCCGCAGTGGCAATGTACGGACCGAAGGCCTAGCTAAGAAGCGAACGTGTTAGGATCACGAGGCCAAACACCGTGCACCCATCGCGATCGCGCCCCCCAGCTTTAGGCTTAATGCATATTGACCAGACACAAGGCCACACCCGCAGGCTTAGGACTGGTACTGGCACCCGAGACTGGATGGGCACTGGAGGCCATGCGCACGTGCACCCACGCTCATCCCGCGTGATCTTGCTGCTATTGCCGGCGAACCCGCGCTCCGGCACACCCGTAACCCAAGGCTAGCCACCGACATTCAGAACCTGGAGTAGGATTTACAGGCCATGGCCCCATACACGCACGATGAACCCACGCCCCTAACCTACAGGCTGGGGACGGACTTCCAGGACCTGGAGCAGCACGTGAAGGCCATGCGCACCAATGCACCTACACGTTGCCGCTTGTTAACCCACGCCCTTCACCCACAGGCTGGAGACGGACATCCAGAACCTGGAGCAGCACCTGGAGGCCATGCGCGCCACCTACCAGCTCAACACGGAGAAGCTGGAGTACAACTACCGCGTGCTCAAGGTGCGCTGGCAACTGGCGTGTTCTTGAATTGGGTATCGTGAACAAAAACCACCGTTGCAAATGGCGCTTGCCGTCTAAGCGCCGCGTGTCAAGCAGTGTGAAAGTCAGGAAACCGTGCCGGGGAGGGTGCCTGGGCCGTGGGAGCTCCCCTGAGACGAGACCGGGCGTACAAGGGACATGACGTGCCCCGCTCCTTCCCGCACCCGCCACCATGTTGCACAGGAGCGCGAGAAGGAGAACAGCTTCACGATCGAGAGCCAGAAGAAGAAGCTGTCGCGGCAGCGGGACATCCTGTCGTCGCTCAAGCAGCGCTATGCCGAGACCGACAGGAGGTGAGCAGCTACCGGTAGTGCGTCTCGTTGGTGCTGCATGGAGCTGCAACCGTTGCACTGGTGCTCTCCGACTGACATGGACACCGTGGGGTGCAGCTGGGCGGGGGGATGGCAGCAGGGCTGCGTCGCGGCGGTGGCCTGCTGGGGCTCAGGCACGAGGCGCAAGGGCGTGTGCGTAAATGCGGGGGCCAGGCAGCGGTACGGGGAAGGAGGCACCCCCAGTCAGGTTGCTTTCGCCCCGTTTTTCCCTTGCAGGTACCGCGAGGAGAACGTGCGGCTGACCGACGAGTACAAGCGCATCACGGAGCAGTTCAAGGACCTGCAGTCCAAGTTCAGGCACTTCGAGCTGGTGGACACGCGCAAGTACAAGGAGGTGGGTTTTTTGGCGGCGCTTGGGGGGGGTAACGGCGGTGTGCGGGACTAGGCGCAAGGGTGCCCCATAACACGGGAATGCGAGTGCGGGGAAGTGCGTAGAGCGTGGGACAGGCAGTTCGTAGCTGTGTAGCTGCATGCCGAGTAGCGAGTAGCAAGTCCAGGCTGGTGCTCCAGAGCAGGTATCAGGGAAATGTTGAGGCGATGAACCATGCCGGGATGTGGCTACGCGCATGGGCAGGAGTGAAGGTGAGGTCGACCTGTTGGCCATACGTCACCCGGGGCCCCACGCCCTGTCCGTCCGTGTCCCCCTCCCTGTGCAGGTGTGGGGCATGAAGGAGAGTGATGTGGCGGCGCTGGTCAAGCAGCTGCTGCAGGCGGACAAGGTGGGGGTGGGGTGGCAGGGGCTTTGGCAGCCGGACGGAAACACAGTCTCTGGACCACCAGGGAGCATTGCATCGCATGGTAGCCCGGCGATGGAGCAACAGGCCGTTGCTCAAACAGGCATCAAAGATTGTGGCCAAACAGCAGAAGCCTTGGCAAGCGATTAATTTTATGCTAGAAAGCCTTTCGGAGGCAATGCGGGACGGACTCCACGAGACAGCCTCAGCCTGCACGCTTAATCCACGCCCACACCTCTGTACGTGAATTACGAGCGGCAGCTGGGCCTAGGCTGGCGGCCACGCAGCGACGCCGTGTCCGCACCCGTGTGCCCACACCCAGCGTACACACCGCTACCCCTTAAAACACATGCACCTTGCAGGTGATCCATGAGCAGCAGCTGGGCCTGGACTGGCGGCCACCCGGCGACGCCGTGTTCACGCCGGTGCACGGGGGCCCGGCGGGGGAGGGCGGCGCGGGCGGCAGCGCGGGCGGCGCGGGGGACGAGGAGGCGGACGAGGACGCGGCAGCCAAGGCGCGGGAGCAGGAGGTGCGTGTCTTATAATTGTTGCCATGGGTTCCATGCCAGTGGGTAAGGGCACAAGAGGCGCGGGAGCAGGAGAGTACCGTACCGTTCCGTGGGTCCATGCCAGTGGGCGTGGGAACGAAAAGCACAGCGGGGCAGTTGCAACGGAAGCAGTGCGGCACCGTTGCTATTTCGCCTGCGCGGCCGTCCCGGTGTCCGCTGCACCGCTCCGCAGCGTACGAAGCCGCTGCTCGGCCCCTCGCAATACATTTCTTACACGCGTGCCTCCGCTTGTAAGCCCTGTGTGCTTTCGCCGCCTGTTACCGGTCCGCCGTCCGGATGCCCATCCCCTCCACCTTGTTGACTGGCTGTACACCTCTCATCAACGGCCAAGTGCTTATACCGTCCTTCCGCTCCTAATGCTCCTCCCCATTGTACAGCTGGGCGAGCGGCTGCGCGGCCTGCGCAATTGGGGGCACCTATCACCCCAAACCGTACCTGATACTCCCTCTATGCTTCATCTTTGCTTCCTCCCTGGTGCCCCCGCAGCTGGGCGAGCGGCTGCGCGAACCGCGCAACTGGGGCGCGCTGGGACTGCTGTGCGACGAGGCGGGCTTCCTTATAGACGCCAAGGCGCGCAACATGATCGAGCGCCTGTCAAAGGACGAGCAGGTGAGGCATGTGGCGAAGGCAATGGCGGCATCAACAAGGAGACGGAAACACATCGAGCGCAGCCGGGGCCATGCTTTTCCAGCGCATACCTCCCGCCAGCAACCCCTGCCCCACTTGTTGTCCATTGTGCCCTGCTGTAGGGCTTTGTGCGCGCCGAGGCCGTGCTGCGCGCGCTGGGCATCTCGGACGGCTCCTCCTTCGACAGCCTGCTGGAGGCGCTGTCGGCCGACTCCAACATCGAGCTGCGGGCCAAGGGCATGGTGGCGCAGCCGGGCCGCATGGCGGGTGAGGCGGCGGTGGGCATGGGGCCGGTGCTCATCACGACTAGGTAGCATCCAGATACTGCAGCCGAGGACGCCGAAGGTGGAGGAGAAGGAGGGTACATGGGGTCAGGAAGTGCGTGAGGCGGCAAGGTGGTAGCAAGGTGGTAGCAAGGGGGGCCGGGCCAAGGGACTGATAGCGCAGCCTGGGCGCCTTGCGGGTGGGTGCGGGGCATTGGGGGACGGAGGAGGTCTGCAGAATACGCGCGCCTGGGAGGGAAGTCAATTTAAGCTTGCTGGGAAACCCGGCATCCTGTCTACCCTGCCTTGCGCGAACCGGTGCATGCCCCACCTAACCTTAACCCAGCGTCCTGCTCCCCCTCCGTATACTCGTGACTCCACAGAGGAGAAGTCTGAGCACGGCCCCTCCGTGCTGGTGCACCCCGACGAGGCGGTGCGGCGGCTCAAGGCGTTCGTGGAGGTGTACGGCACGGGGCCGTCGCGGGGCGGCGGCGGCGGCGCCATCAGCGGGCCGCTGCGGATGCAGGGCATGCTGCGGAGGGCGGCGGAGCGCGAGCAGGTGCGAACAGTGATGGAACAGGCGTTCCTTGCCTGCAATACTGTGCAGTCGTAGACCCTATATACCGGTAAGGCTCATTTGTGGCTGCACCCAGGGTGCACCGCATACAATCGGGCTGCTTTGGCTGCGGGATCATGCGCTTACTGCCTCTCACTTACGGTACCGGTACTCAGCAGAGCCAGCCCGACCCGGCAGCCTCCACGGCGAATGTGTTCCTGCGGTCGCTTCCTGCACGGCTGCACCCTTTGCCCACGTACCCGTGTGCCTTCTCGCCCCGCCCGCCGGTCGCAGGAGTTCTGGTCCCGCATGACGCACGTGATCAGCGACAAGAACACGCGCGTGTGGGGGGCGCTGGAGAAGCAGCTGGACAAGTACCTGGCGCTGCTGCAGGTGCGTGGTGTGTACTAGCATGACTGTGTATTAGGGTAGGCTAAAGGTGCGTGTGACAGGGGTCACAGCGTGTTGTATCGCTGACGAACGGCGCACATGACACGCATGTGCGAGATTCCAAGCAAACCATTTGCCTTGCATGCACCAATGCCGTCAATGCTCCATGGCTTGTTTGCGGCTAACCCCCAGGAGCGCGCCGGCTCGCTGCACGACGTGGAGTCCCTGCAGCACCAGAACAACGAGCTGCGCGCGCTGCTCAACCAGTACCTGTCCAGCCGCATCAACGACGAGCTGCAGATACCGCCCACGCAGATCATCTAAGGGAGAGGGCTGCTGGACAAAAGGCAGCGGCAAGGTGGATAGCCAGCTGCAGATACCGCCCGAGCAGACCGCCAGAGAGGAGCAAATGCGGGGTGGGGCAAAGGAGGCGGTACCGAGCACTGCCGCCCAGACAGGTGAACTAGAGGGGAGCAACATGGAGGGTGGGATGGCAGGGGGGGGGGGTCAGGGGCGCGGTGGCGAGGTACGCCTTGCAGGGCGTGCAGGGCGGTGGAATACGCCTGCGCCGGTGTGGTGTAGGGGTGCAACAGTGGCGTTGGGCGTTGCGCTGGCTAGTGTGATGGGTGTGAACTGGCCGTTATATGGGCGAACAGCAGCTGTGAACTGTGTGAGGTATAGTACGTGACTGTGCGTTGAGAGTTCTTGTGCGAGCGGGGTGAGCGTTACGAGAGGTGTGCGTGACAGCTGGGGTGACACGTGTGAGAGGCGTGGACCGTGCATTGCATAGTAACGTATGAGGCTTGCATCAGCGGTTTGCGTGGGTACTGGTAAATCGGTGTACTCGTCGTTTGTGGTGCAGTCCATGCTGAGTTGCCGGGCCTGCCAGCACAATGGGACCTGCGGACGAGCGGAGGCCCCTTCCCTATTGTGGACGGCATTGCTGGCCAAGGTACTGTGGCAATAGGATTGTAGTGGGTGGCTGAGGTGTGCGCAGGCGGCGGCGGCTGTCATGCCCCAAGAGCCGGTGACAAGACACACGACATGACTCTGACGTTGCGGCGCTGCGATGCGCCACTGCTGTAGCCCTGACTACTGCCTGACTGACTGGCTAGATGGCATGATTGCCTTGCTTCTGGGGGTCTCCCCTGTGCCATGTCCCGTGGTGCCTGCATGCGCACAGATCCTGTGGAGAAAAAAGCACGCCTGGCAAAACGGTGAGGGAAGGCGCACGTCCTATGCCGGCTATGCGTGACTGGCTGTCGTGTTGGGTCGCTTGGTGCGGTTTACACACAGGTATAAGCAACACGAATCCTGATACGTGGCGGATGCTCGGTAGCGTGGAAGGGCGCGGCCGTGAGGTGCAGGCCTTCAATTTTCGTGCTGCAATTACACGCTAGGAGCCAGTAGGAGCGTAAGCATCTTTCCGCCACGCGCATTGGTTCACTTCGCAGCAGGTCATCGAAAGCCCAGGGATCTCCCCTGGATCAGCACGGGTCGACCAGGCAGCATGGTTGGTCAATAATGGCACAGCCAAATAACCTGCACCTCTCAATCATGTAGAGCACGCGAACAGCATACCGGCACGGCAAAAAATCTCACACATCCATGGAAGTGGTACTACGCACGCCATTGGTGTGGTACTACATGCGCGCGCCATCGGATGGTACGTGGGCTAGTAGCAAGTCAAGTGAGGAGAGCATGAGCTAGCAACCGGACGCCAAACACTCAGGTCCCTGCCTGCACGGTTTCAGCGCAACGCTGTCAGACAAGAACTCGCAATGCATAAGAAAAGCAAACTTCTGACAAAGAGAAAAATGCAAAGGAAGAGGCGGTGCATGGGGTCAATCACAGGCCGGGAGGGACACAATCAATGGCTCCTGCCTGTGCAAAACGTACGGTTGCCGCCGTGGACAATCACGGCGGCAGCCGGAAGCATTCTGTGAAAGAGGATGCTTCAGGTGTATCAAAGAGATTATGAATAGTCACCCTTGTCACCATGTACTAATCATCTCATCGATAGCACTACAGCTACCTGCCCTAGCTTGTCCCCCACGCTTTGCTGTGTCATCCTAGCATGGGAGCGTCCTGCAAGCCTACCGCCCTCTGCTGGCACACACGCCCTAGCTCAATCGTCAGCCCGAGCTTGCCTTGTCTTGATGCCAACCCTACCAACTCGCGCACGCAGCTAAACACATAAGGCACACAATGAGCCTTGCTCCCCTGCCGAGGAGGACCCATGCACATCACAGGTACCTGCAGACAAACGGCTACAGCAGCCCCTCCACAGATCCCCGACCTTAAGCCAGCTTACGCCTTATGCTTTGCATCTTTAGGAGCCCGCTTCGTAGGGGCCTCCTTCTGAGGGGCCTTCTTGGTAGGGGCCTCCTTATGAGGGGCCTTGGTAGGGCCCTCCTTATGCGGGGCCTTCTGGGTAGGGGCCTCCTTATGCGGGGCCTTGGTAGGGGCCTCCTTATGAGGGGCCTTGGTAGGGGCCTCCTTATGCGGGGCCTTCTGGGTAGGGGCCTCTTTATGAGGGGCCTTGGTAGGGGCCTCCTTACGCGGAGCCTTCTGGGTAGGGGCCTCCTTATGAGGGGTCTTGGTAGGGGCCTCCTTATGCGGGGCCTTCTTGGTAGGGGCCTCCTTACGCGGAGCCTTCTGGGTAGGGGCCTCCTTATGCGGGGCCTTCTTGGTAGGGGCCTCCTTACGCGGGGCCTTCCCCGTGGGGGCCTCCTTATGCGGGGCCTTCTTCGCAGGAGCCTGCTTTCTAGGGGCCTTGGTCGAAGGCGCCTGCTTTCTAGGAGCCTTTGGCGTAGGGGCCTCGTTTCTAGGGGCCTTCGGCTTAGGGGATTTCGGCGTAGGGGCTCCCTGTTCAGGGGTCTTCTGGTTAGGCTCCTTCCCCTCGCAGTCCTTGCGACGGCACTTGGGTGGCGCGGGCGACGGCGACGGCGGCGGCGGCGGCGGCGAGGCGACCTCCCCTGCTCCCCCGCCCGCCAGCGGCTGCAGCGCCGTACATGGCATGGCGCTGAAATCCTCCTGGTGCCTGCCACAAACGTTGATCAGCTTAGCCCACACCTTGCCGAAGTCGGCCAGGAACAGCTGCTCGCCGTTGGCGTACTTCTGCACCTGGGCCTTGCCCCCAGAGAAGGGACAAGACTCGTAGGTGCACAGGGCCACGCTGGTGGTCTGGTTGGGCCGGCCCAGGTCCTTGAGCAAGGCCATGTCGGGGTTGAGCATCATGAGTGTCGTACCAGCTGCGTCCACGGGTTTGCTCGTCCATTGGTACAAATCGACGCCGGGAACAGCGGGCGCCTGCTGCCAGGCCAGCTTCTTGTCTAGCAGGTTCTGGTAGTAGGCTGTGGTTTAAGCAAGTAGGGGCACAAAGGGAAGCAAGAACCGATGCGGCGCCATCTCAGCTTGTGTTTGTTGCGGTTCAAGGGGGCGGCGGCGAGGGCGGCAAGGGGGCCCACGGGCACGTGGCACGTGGCATGGGCAGCGTGGCACTGACGTTGGGCGCTTGGGCACACGGCGCAGTGAGCAACCAAGTTGCTTACGCGCACCAGTACTCCAACAAAGCATTCCCCTTTATGTGCAGGCACGTGTCTTTAGTGGACGACGGCAATGTCCAGCTGAAGCCCCGCATGCACCCAGACCCACCGCTGCCCAGCTGGTCGCTCTTGTTGACCCATGGGCCGTTGAAGCCGCTGTTGAACGGCCGTGCCTTGCCCAGGTTGTGGGCTCCCATGATGGTCACCGTCTCCGAGGTGCTGAAGCCGAACCTGCAGAGGGGTACACCGGTACCAGTACACCGGTACACAGTACAGTTAGTACTGCACACTACTGCAGGCTCCCGGACCGTGGGCCCAACAGCAACAAGCCCCAAGGAGTGAAGCGGAAGGCTCTTGCATGTTGCATACAAGAGCACCAGGACAGCGACGGGTCTTAACCCCACGCAGCCAGTCAAGACTGCGCACCGGCACGCAGAGGTACAGTGATTCAGCTGGCCAGATAGATGGATTGCCTACAACGTCGTGGCAGCTGCTACCGACCGTGCGTACCGTGGTTTCCGAGTGCTACAAAGCCACGCAACATCGGTAGGGGACCCACCTCCTGGCAAAGTACGCAACCACCGAGTTGTACTCCCAGCCGGGCGCGGGGAAGTCCAGCGCCTGCTCGTCCAGCGCTGCCGGCGCGGTGGCGCAGTCCACCCTGCCCCACTTGAAGGTGAGGGGGTCCAGCTCGGGGGGCACAGGGGAGCCCTCGGGTACGGCCAGGCTGGCGGCGATGGTTCCGCACAGCGCGTTGAAGTCGGCACGGGACATCGTATCGGTCAGGTTGAGCTGCTGGGTGTACAGCTGGTTGATGGATTGGAAGGTGGTGGGCAGGCCCTTGTTGGTGGGCACCTGCGTGGTGTTGAGGTTGATGCAGCCGTCACAGCCGTGGCGGCCTGCAGTGGGGAAGCGAGGGGCCGAGGGAGGAGGGAGAGGGCTTGTCAGTGGGCCAGTCGCAGCCGTGGTAAGCCTGGGTGGTCGGTACGGGACAGCGGGAGAGTGGGGGAGGTGGTGAGCAAACGGCCAGTTGCATTCGTGGGGACCTGGAGGGTGGGTGCGGAGGGGCAGTAGGGGAGGGAGAAGGTGGAGCCGTGGAGGGGAGGGGCAGATCAGTGTGTAGAGCAGCATTGGCGGAAGCATTGCACTATACTGTGTTACCCACCAGCACAGTCATGGAAGGCGAAGCGGACCATGCCCGCGAGCAGCGGACGGGGAGCGTCAGGCGTGGAGCTGGCGTCAATGGCCGCCCGCACCGCAGGGATGACCACGGCCTTCACGTAGGAGGCCTCAAGCGGAGGGTAAGCAGCTGCAGCCATGGACATGTACCCGCTGATGGTGCACATCACCACCAAGCAAGACAGCAAGGACGGCCTTCGCCGTGGCGCCATCACTCCCACGATGGTGTGGTTGCGGCACAGGGCACCTGCGAGCGTTGAGGCGAAGAGCCAGTAGACCTAAGCACATGTGTAGGCTTGCTGGATATGAAGGCAGGACGCAGGGCTGTTACGTGGAGCTTTGGTTCAGGTAGAGGCGTTCAAGCTTTCCACACTCCGTATTCAACTTCCCACTCTGGGTGCGCCGGGGAACAATGATAGCTCCAAACATAGCTCCAGATATAGGATCAACCTACGTTTACACTGTGGTCAGCGTGGGTGAGATGGCCAGCGTTGTGCGTTGATAGCAGACGCAGGTGTACCGGTCGGCCGGGTCAGCGCTGATGCGACCCAACGTTGCCAGTGATGTGCATCCACCAGGCTTGGATTGCGGTCTAGCAAGATAGCTTGTGTACAGCTGGTTGAACGGCTCGGATGAGGAGGGCGCCCGGCATGCGGAGAATTTGGTTGCGGCAGCGATGGGCTCGTAGAGGTGAGAACCGCATGAGGGCGCTGACTTCTGCTGGTGCACGCCCCAGCGAAACTATTCGGCTATCGGCTGCTTTAGGTTTTATAATGACGCAGGGCGCCTCAGCCCATGGAGCGCGGATAAGCAGTATGTTGTACGCACTCCTGCTATGTATGAGGGAGAGACGCAGTCAATCGCAGTGAAATATCTGCATATGATTATTCACAACTGCAACACGGGTCGCATCGTACCATGGTACAGTGCCGCTGCCATCAACCATGCCATAATTATTACCTCGGAGTTTCGGAGCCTTTTGCGAGCGGAGTAACGGCGGTCAGCTGTGGCCTAGCCCTAGCCTGATTTGTAATTGTATGATATATAATAATTTTATACTAAACCAGTGGTGAAAGCCTTCCGTGGCAACAGGGAAGGCCCGGCCTGTATACGGTACGCTGCGCGGTATGGCGGACAACAGCAACCCAGCCGTTGCAATGAGCTCCTTTCCAATATGGTGGCATCAGCCGTCACTAGGAACTGCAGGCAGCATGTGCAGGCAACACTTGCAAGGCATTTGGTATGGAACGGGACGAAAGGTACATAGCGGGTCCGCCACGTGCCAAGGGAAGCGCGTCGGGATTCACCACCCGCAGCTTCATCACGCACACTAGGGGTATGACAGCACACGGCAACAGTTCATTGAAGCGTCGATTGCCAAAGCGGTTAGCAAGTAGATACTGAAAGAGGAATAGCACCTTTGCTTCCTCAACCTCCCGGCCCTTCGTCTGCCCCGAACTGCCAGTCCCCTATATCTCTTTCCAGTCGTGCTCACGGAAACGTTCCACCCCCCGAAGCTCGCAGCGCTCTGCTCCTTTCATCCTCTCTGCACCGCTTTCACCCTACCTTCGGCCCTTTGTGGGATAGCTACCCTCATTTTCCTCACGTGTGCCTCCGACCATAACCAGCGCCAACTCCGACGCCAACGCCAATCCCGTCTCCAACTCCGATGCCAACGCCAATGCCAATGCCGACGCCGCCCTTGCCGCCCTTACCCTTGCAACCCTTCTCCTTGCCCTTACCGTCCTTGTCCTTATCCTTGTCCTTATCCTTGCCCTTACCGTCCTTGTCCTTATCCTTGCCCTTACCGTCCTTGTCCTTATCCTTGCCCTTATCATCACATGCATCCCCTGCTCCTCCGCCCACCAGCGGCTGTAGCGCCGTACACGGGATCGGGCTGCCGTCGGTCCGCCGTCCGCACACGTTCAACATCTTCTCGTAGGCACGTGCAAAGTCATTCAGGAACCGCTGCTCGTCCAAAGCGTACTGCTGCACGATCGCCCACGTGGGCGCGTTCGGACACGTGTCGTACGTGCACGTGACTGTGCCGCCCGCCGTCACGTTGGGCGTGCCCAGGTCCTTGTACAGCGCGAGGTCCGTGTTGAGCAGCAGGAGCGAGGGTGCAGCGGCTTCAGTTGCTGGTGGTTGGGGCGTGGAGGGGACCCACTGGTAGTTGACCCTGCCGTTGGCGGTTGGCGGGTTGGGGACCTGGAGCCATCGCTTGGCGGGGTTGATCATATTGGCGAAGTAGGCTGCGGGGGGAAGGATTGGGAAAGGGAATAGAGGGGGGGTTGAGAACAAGGCCGGTGGGTCGAACCGGCATTTGGGGGCTGGAGGGCGTAGCATGGAGAACATGGAAGAACCTGCTGATGAGTGTCCTCTGCCCCCAATTGCCGTTACGGTAACTTACAGTGACGGTTATCGCCTGCATGCAAAAGCATGCCCTCAAGTCAAACCCGCGGTCCCTTCCAATGCGGTCGCACAGCTACCCTGCCTCCCTCCACCGGGGCACCGGCACCCCGGGTGCATGGCTGCGTGCCCCTCTGTCCATGCACGCCCTAGAACCCATGCTCTGTTGCCCACACGCGCTTTCTCTGAAGCTATGACCATATAAATCTAACGGTGTGCGCGCTTTCAAACAGGTCATTTCCTTCCTGTTAGGGCACCCACCGCTTCCCAGTTGGTCGTTGTGCTGCACCCACGTGCCCTGGAATCCACTGTTGGCCAGCTGCGCCCTGCCCAGGTTGTGGGCACCGCTGATGGCGACCGCCTCGGCGGCGGTGAACCCAAACCTGCACACACGGCACTTCAAGGGTAAGTGTATGTGCAAGGACTTTGGGCTAGCTGCGCAGCGTTGCCTTTTCAGATGCAGGGTGTAGGCAGGAGCGCGACCGTGCGGGGCCACACGTGGTGGGAGGGGGTGCAGCGGCTGCGGTGCGCGCTGCGTTGCCATGTTGACACTAAGGGACTACCGTAACGCGATGCATGGATGCTTCATGAGACGCCTCGCAGATGGATGCGCCGCCAAAGCCCATGAACATGAGGGTTTCGCAGTACCTTCCCAACAGCCATACACTACCGTAGAACGGCGCCGGCAACACTGCCCTGTACCCTGTAGCCTGTACCATCCCTGTACCATCCCTGTACCATCCCTGTACCATCCCTGGGCTTGCTTCGCAGCTTACACATCGACACAGGGTCGCGTACACACAGCAAGACGGCCTGCAGTCTGCAGTCTGCAGTCTGCACCACACCGTGCGTACCTGGTTGCATAGAACGCCAGCACGCCTCCAAAGCCCATGAGGGACAGCGGAAAGTCAGAGATTCGCTCCTCCGGGTCCTCTGGAGCTGTGGGGCAGTCCGCGCGGCCCCAGCGGAAGGCGAGCGGGTCCAGGCCGTACCCGTACGATGCCGCTGCCGTACTGTGGGGAATGGCGTACTGCGCGGCAATGACGCCGGAGAGCGCCCAGAAGTCGGCACGTGACATCTTGGAGGCTAGGTCTAGCTGGGTGTACAGCTGCTCCAGGGATGTCGCGGCGGTTGCGAGGCCTCGGTTTGGGGGCAGGGACAAGGTCAGGCAGCCGTTGCAGCCGGCGCCGCCTGCAGGGGCCGGGGCGTGCACAGGTGGTCGAGTTAGCGACAGGGAATTCAAAATGCGCACGGTGATCGACGTTAACAGGGTACGTGCGTGGTATTGGTGAAAGGTGCAACTGCTATAACCACTGTAGCAGGTGTCACGTAGGTGAGGCCATTGGCGGCAGCAGGCAGGGCTAAGACCAGGGGATTCTGATGAGCAATCGCATACCGTGTGGAGGGGACCAGGGAATGACTGGCCATGTATGGTGACAGTGCGGAAACGAGGAGTCACCGGTACGGACAGGTGCGTAGTGGACAGATGCCAGAACCAACAACCCAAAGTCCACCCGTGTCCAACCCACCTGCGCAGTCGTGGAAGATGAGGCGCACAATCTGCGCCAGTAGGGGCCGTGTGGGCCCCCCGGGCTGCGTGGACGCGTATATGGCCGCCCGCACCGCCGGCACCACCACGTCGCTGACGAATGACGCCTCCAGGGGAGGGTAGCCGGAGGGGGAGGGCGCGGCAGCTGTGGCCGCCACAGGGTGACCGAAGGCGCAGCAGCAGGCGGCAAGGGCCGCTAGGGCCAGCAGCCTTCGCAGCATGGCCTGGTAGGTACAGATAAGGTGTCCTAGGGGCTGTCCTAGTTGGTGGGCGAAGACCTGTAGGGAGCGAGCTTGGGCTCGTGGCAGATCGTGTGGCCACAGCGCCTAGAAGGTAGCACAAATGCCAAAATGGCAGATGCAGGCTGGAGTTAAGTAACGGCGGCAAGCGGTGTGGGTTAGGCCTGGCCTGGCCTCGTTTAGTTGGTTGCTTGGGCACAGGCGCACGGCTGCAAGATCTTCTGGCTTGGACTGTCCGTGCGTGCGGTACACGCGCCGAGCCAGCCAAGGACTGTGGTACGAAACGGCGCAGGAAAGCTTTGCGCTGGAGAAGCCTGGGCAGGTTTAAGTTGTAGGATGCGTAATGGAATTGTATGATTTTGTCGGCTTTTCACTGCTCGTCGAGCTGCACACACACATGGTTCGGTCCTAGGGCGGCACAGACACCCCCTGGCGCGTGACACTGGGAGCTTCCGACAGCCCGCGGGACCAACCCGTTCGGCCGATTATCGGAAGGCCCAAAAACGACGGTTACTTTATATTATATTTAGGTGTGAACGGTTAGGGATGCGCTTCCCACGGCCGTTTAGGTGCTAGAGCCACAGCGCGGAATGCGAAGGGCTTCGGTTGCTGTACACGGCAACGTACGTTGTGCGTGCAGGTCAGTGGGTCGACAACCGAGCTGTGACTAGGAAGTGACGAAGGGTGACCAGAAGGTTGCGGACGGTTACCAATAGTAACGTTACAGTATGGGACAGCACAAGGACCCCTGGACCAACACACAACGGTCGTAGCTCGGCTGTTCAGCCTGGGAATTCCTTGTAACGAACACAAGGCCCACTGACCCGCCACGTGCCAAGTTGCCCGCTTGCCCCTGCGGGGGGCCACGCCCGCGAGCGCCCCTGCCACTGCTGCGGCTAGCTTCTGGTGCCCTCCTTTCGTTTTATACAGTACACACATTGGCCACTCGCCGTCGCGTGCGCTGTGTTGCTTGGCCCTGTTGCTGGAGTCGAGGGCGGCCAGGGCACACGCTCCATCAAGACCCGTCCAAGACAACACGGTCTTCGTTTTTGGCTGGCCAAGTGGCCATATACTTGCCAATCGCGCCTAAGAGCGGATGTTGGTGTGTGCAGTCTGTGCGCCTCCTCTGGGCCACGGCAGGAAGAGGAGGCACCAAACACTGCACCTTACAACGCGCTTGAGGGAAACCATGGGAGATCGATGTGGGAAACAGCTGCTCGCTGCAGTTCTTGTACTGCATGTTAATGTTAACAATACTACATGTTACAATAATGAGATCTGGGAAACAGCTGCTCGCTGCAGCTCGTGTCCACGTGGACCCGCCAAGCGCTTGCCCACCGCTCTACCTGTGTGGCTCCTTAGTGCCCCCTGCTCACAGCACACAGCTACAGGAGATGAGCAGCACGAGTACGTTGCGCTGGATTAGTATCTTCCGGTACCTAGTGCCAAAGCCACACTACCGTACCCAAAGCTGAGACCCCAACCTCGATCTCCCTGCCGCGGCTACGTACCCCCATTGCACCCTACGCAAGGTCCTTCAATGTGCAATATACAGCATAGAGCGTTGCGTCGTATGGGACACCACGCAAGAGATCAATCCAAATGTAACCAAGAGTCCCGGGAACTACAGACAATTTGGTGTTGTCCAGCAGCACACTAGGCGACCACACACTCCCAGCCCGCCTGAGCCTGCTCTTAGCTGGGGGCTGACTGTGCTCGCCCTCTAGCCCCCGGAAGGACGGGACCGGCCGCAGAGCCCGCGCCAGGCCTCTTTCAACAAAAAGAGAGATAAAAAACAATAATCGTAGACAAGTAGGAGCGCTATGGCCTAGCAGGGATGCGCTGCATGGTGACTCAACGCACACAACGGCAATCACGTGCCACCAACGAAGTGTTCCCCACGGATTCCCCCCACTGTAGTCCGACACGTGCAGCAACCGTGAGTGCAATGCTCGTGCCCCACCACTTCCCTCGTCACATAAGATGCTGGTCATCAGCAAAACAAGAACTAGATTGCTGGAAGAGGCGCGCACATTTTGCATGCCTTACTGCTCTTCCCTAGGCTTTGTCCTAAACGTTAGTTGCCATGGTACTCCCGACCACCACCCTCGCTCCCTACTGCTTGCCACCCTTATCCTTATCCTTACTGCCCTTGTCCTTCTCCTTGTCCTGATTGCCCTTGCCCATATCCTTATCCTGACCGCCGTTGTCTTTGCCTTTGCCTTTGTCCTTCTCCTTCTCCTTGTCCTTTTCCTTTTCCTTATCCTTGTCCTTACCACCACCCTGCTCCTCCACATTGCCTCCATTACCCTGACCATCATCGTTGCCGTAGCCACCACCGTAGCCATTGTCACCATTTGGAGGCGGGGACTCCTGCGGGCCTTTGCCCCGGTCAGCATTCGCTGGGCTTTGAGCCACATAGTCGTACGGCAGCGGCGGTGGCGGGGACGAGGAAGACCATGCCGGCGGTGGTGGTGGCGGCGACCGACGCGGAGGTGACGGTGGCGGCGGCGGTGGGGGGGACGGCGGCAGCGGAGGCGGCGGCGGTGGAGGTGACGGCGGCGGTGGAGGCGGTGGCGGTGGCGGCGACGGGGGCGGAGGTGACGGAGGCGGGGGAGGCGGAGGTGATGGCGGCGGTGGAGGCGGCGGCGACGGAGGCGGCGGCGGTGGCGGAGGGGAGGATGCCCGCCAAGATGGCGGCGGCGGAGGCGAGGACGCTGAGTACCCAGATGGCGGCGGCGGCGGTGACTTTGGAGGTGGTGGTGGCGGTGGCGACGCTCCGTATCCAGCTGACGGCGGCGATGGTGACGGCGAGTAATGCGGCGGCGGCGGCGTGGACGGCGACGACCGCGCTGGCGAAGGCGGATATGTCGAGTACCCAGTCGGCGACACACCTCCGGCAGGCCGGTACGGCGACGGCGACGGCGGCGGCGGTGGCGGTGGCATGTAGGCGGCCGTTCCAACCAAAGGGTACAGCGAGCAGGGGATGGGGCTGCTGTCGTTTCGCCGCCCGCACACGTTCATCATCTTGTCGTACGCACGTGAGAAGCGCTCCAGGAACAGCTGCTCGTCCTCCGCGTACCGCCGTACCGTGAACCACGTGGGCGCCCTGCCACACGTGGCATAGCTGCACGCCACGCTGCCGCCGTCGGTGACGTTGGGTGTGCCCAGGTCCTTGAACAGGCACATGTCAGTGTTCAGCATGATAAGCGTGGAGGGCCACTCGTTGCTGGTGGTTGTTGTTGTGGTGTTGGTGGTGGGGTTGTAGCCGTCGGATTCGGCGAAGTCGGCTGGGGGTGGTGCGGATGCGTCAGGCGCGTCGGGGGAACCCGTGGGAGGGGCGGAGCTCCATTGGTAGTTGACCCTGCCGCTGGCGGTTGGCGGGTTAGGCGTCTGGCGCCAGCGAAGAGCCGAGTTGACCATGTTGGCGTAATAGCCTGTGGGTTAGGGAAGGGAAGGTTGCAGGGAACTTAGCAAACCAGGGTTGGGCTGGAATGCGGACGCAGGGCAGGGGGTGCGGGAGGGCAGGCGGCACGGGGCTCACAGCAGTGCAGGGCGGCAGGAGCAGTGGAGCACCTCCTGCTTCTTCACAGGCGTGTGTGCCGGCGTGGCAAATAAACGCCTTGCTTCAGTCCGCCACATTCGAAATGTTCTACTGGTGTTCACCAGGAACACGCACCGCTTCCCAGTTGGTCGCTTCGAAAAGACCACGGGCCGTTGAACCCGCTGTTGACCAGGTGTGCGCGGCCCAGGTTGTGGGCACCGCTGATGGCAACGGTCTCCAGCAATGTGAAGTCGAACCTGTACGGCAGGGGCCCATGCATGAGCGTTGTTATAGCTATGTGCGGAGCCGGTTGCGTGCACACTGTCACACGGCGACTTGCTCAGTAGTGTGCACTTACGGGGCGCTGGAATGCACAGTACCGAGCGGAACGAGGATGAAAGCATGGGCGGCCTAACAGCTGAGGGCACATGCGAAATGAGGTGCGGGAAGGTCACGTAAGGGACGCAGCGTCATTGCGTGATGCCGCCGCTTGTCATGGGGCCCGCCCACAAGTCGCGGCATCACACCAAACGCTCTTGTTGCCCAAAATCAGGGCAACTGCACAGCATACCCGTGCCATGCGGCACCTCCCGTCACAGCGTACTGTACCATCCGCACCTTCTTTGGAAGTACGACATGACGCCCGCGTATCCCATGATGGGTGAAGGAAAGTCAAAGATCCGCTCGTCCGGGTCGTCGGGCGCTGTGGGGCAGTCGGGGCGGCCCCAGCGAAAGGCCAACGGGTCCAGGCCGTACCCGTACGGCACCTCCGCCGTACTGGGTATGGCGTACTGCGCGGCAATGACGCCAGACAGCGCCCAGAAGTCGGCGCGTGACATCTTGGCGGCCAGGTCTAGCTGGTCGTATAGGAGCTCCAGGGTGGCGACGGGAGTCTCGAGGCCACGGTTTGAGGGAAGCTCCAGGGACAGGCAGCCGTTGCAGCCGTCTCCACCTGCATGGGGACGCACGGGGTGACGGGATAAGGCCCAAGGAGTTGTGGGTTAAGGTTGCGTGCTGGTGAGGTGCTGCGGAAAAGGCTCGATGCGGCGCCTGGTTGTTACGGGTAAGGCGGTAGACTACCGTAAACGGCGCCGGACGTGTTGCATGGCCCGGTGCATCAAATGCACCCGCCTTGCACCAGAGCTTGGGCCTAGCAGGTACCCGTAAAACCCGGCGGTGCGCCTCACCTGCGCAGTCGTGGAAGATGAGGCGCACGAGCTGCGCCAATAGGGGCCGTGGAGGTCCGCCTGGCTGCGTGGATGCGTCTATGGCTGCCCGCACTGCCGGCACCACCACACCGGCGACGAATGATGCCTCCAGGGGAGGGTAGCCGGAGGGGGAGGGGGTGGGGGAGGAGGTGGCAGCTGCCGGTAGAAGGAAGCTGAGGGTGCAGCAGCAGGCCGCAAGGGCCGCTAGGGCCAGCAGCCTTCTCCGCATCGAAGGTGACGAGCTTTGATTAGGTGTTGATTGCATTGGAGGTGTAGAAAACGCGAGAGGATTGGAGCTTTGGAGGTGTGCAACCGATCGTGGATCAGTGCCCTTCCGTCTGACTCGGTAGTGGTGTTAGCACGACTGGAAAATGCGCTTAGCCAAGGCTGTTCAGTGTTGTGTTTAGCGTCCAGAGCTGGAGAAGATGTTGCAGGCTGTGTAGCTATGTGAGGCGACTTCACTGAAAGCCGCGAGTTGCGTGTCTTGAGCCTTAAGCCGACCAGCGCACACCCGCGCCGCCTGGCGTGGACTTCGGCATGTCAGACCGACAACGATCGCGGACAGTAAGATTGATGGAAGCAGACTGGTATTGTCCTGCTGCAGCTGCAAGTAAATGTACCGTTCGAGGCAGCGCGCGAGGTGCACGTCTAGTCCTAGGGCGGCTGCACGGAAGCGCGGAACGCGAAGGGCCTCGCTTTTCGAGGCAACGTATACAGCACCAACAAGCGAGGTTTTTGGGCGCGCTGACTTATTTGATATTTTATGAAAGCATAGTGCATTCATAACAGTTTCAGCAGCCATGGCTTGAGGCTTTACACATCGCCACCGCAGATGTGCCTGGCGGTTGGGAAGCTGCCCGCGGCTGGGCCTACTCCGGGCGTGCTGCTTCGATGCTGTGCCTCGTGACGACAAGCTCTTAGACACGGCCTGCCAGCTACCTGCCCTGGTCGGTGCCCTGGTCGTCAATGCAGACCTCCATCAGCTCTGTACCCACAAGCTCCCGACCTGCAGTTTGCCGTTGCAATGTGCCCCTCCCCTGGCACCTCTTGATAAACCTGACCCTAGGCCATGGGCCCTGTCACACGGCCCGTTATGGCTCCCTTGGCCCCTACAGTTGCGTCGCAACCTCCGCACGGCCCCCACACTGCCACGCGCCCGGTCAGGGTAAAGCACACCTCCTCCGCTACCCCCCAGCAATACTCCCGGTCTTAACACACTGTAGATTGTAATGAGATATTGCCGTGCACATGTGCCTCCATGCGCCCACGCCACTGCTCCACGCCTAGCATGTCATCCACGCAGGACGGTCAGCGTCCGACTTGCCTTCCACGCCACTGCAGCGCCAACGTCCAGGATCCGTCATTCCTCATCGCTGCGAGCATCTGGGATGGCCTCCAGCAGCCTGCCGTACTCGTCATGCTGGAGCCCGGGGTACAGCAGTACACTGCACGGATGTACGGGCAACCGCACAACGGGGCAAGCATGGAGTCAGACTGTTAGCCCTGGTTCCCGCACAAGCGGACAGGATCGCATACCAGCATACCCTATGATTGTGGCAGCACTGCGTGTCACAAGCAAGCCCCCCGTCACAGGCGTGTGTACGCGCAGTCGCTGCCTGTACGTCAGTGTAGGACAATTGGTAAAAGAGTGCGGCGCACCTCGGGTCGTCGACCCGTGGGTCATAGAACACGTGGTGCAGGCACAGCCCCTTGGCGGGGGCCACGTTGTAGCCGCGGTAGCGCCCGCCCTGGCCTGCAGGGAGGCGCATCACACAATGCCATAATTCTACAGCTTGAGACTTATGAGGTACCGGGCTGCGCCCATACTGGCCCTGCAGGAGGCGCAACTGGAGTGCAAGACACATGGCACGACGCTGTTGTCCCGGCCTTGAGCCTTCGCAGTGTTGCTGGACAAGCCACACTGCCGCCAAATCATCCCTGTATTCTGGGCCCCATCAAGCGCCATGGCTACCCAACGGCGCCCACCCGGCGGCGCGGCGTCCCCTGATGCACAATGGAATAGGCCACGCCGCCCCCTGCCGCCCCCAACACTACCCTGTAGGCCGGGCCCTCAACTCCATGGCCACAACAGAGGACTCACCCGGCGGCGCGTTGTCCCCTGCTGCTGATAACACCCACTCATGTCCACCTCACGGCACCCACCCGGCGGCGCATTGTCGCCCACCTCCAGCATGCGGGACACGGCCGCCGGGGGCAGCCGCCCCTCGCCCACCGCCACCAGCACACCGCTGATGTGTCTTACCATCTTGTACAGGAAGCCGTTGCCCTCCACCTGAAGCGTTGCAGGTACAGCCTCGTTTAGGCAGTAAACAAAGCCAGCAAGTCGTGACATACGGTATCTGCAGCCTAAGTACGGCCCGTAAGCAACCGGCCCTGATAGCAGCGGCGCGTGAGTTTCCGTCTCCCACCCCATCCCCATCCCTCCCCACCCAGCCGCATGACACGTGCGAGGCAGCAGGAAGATGTCACTGAACACACACACAGCTTAGCCACACCACCGGCCGCACGGCAGCAACCCCACCTCGATCCTGAGCGCAGCGGGCATGTCTCCATCTGTCCCCAGCTCCACCACGTCCACTCGGCTGAGGGTCTTGACGGGGTTGCGCTTGCGCGGCTTGCCGCCCTCCTCGCCAATGTTAGACAGCTGCGCACCATGCAACAACAACGAACATTGTAAGCATAACAATGATAAGGAAGGGTTTCGAGCAATCCGTGTGGGGGGCTCGCCGCCCTCCTCGCCGTTGTTGTTTTGCTGCGCACGGTTGCGGATGTGTTGGCTAACGAGCCGCCGTGCTACGGCTGCTCCCATTGCATGCTACACTCCTGAAGCACGTCGGAGCGACCCGAGGCAAGCCAACATGCACCGCGCTCGTGACGGCGCCCCGCTCGCCATCTTCGGCCGTGGCTAGGTGCAGAAATTGTGCCATCGCGCACACCCCGGTCTCCCACACTGCTTGAGAACTTGTCGCCGTGCCCACCCGCAACCTGTGTTACGTAGCCTTGCCTTGCCGGGCCAAGCTGTACGTCAGCAGCTGTGCGCCCTTGCTGCCCCGCCCCCACCTGCGTGAAGTCGTGTGTGCCCACCAGCAGCGCCGCCGCCGCCCTCATGGCGCCCACGTCCAGACTCCGCCGCACGTGGTGCGCGTAGCGGTGGCGCAGCGGGTCGTGCGCCTCGCCGTGCGTGATGGAATACTGGTAGCACTGTGGAACAAGTTAAAGCAAAGGAAGGAGTCGTACTGTAGCGTTGTGGCAAGAGAAGGTGTAGCGGTGCCCCAGCGGGCCGTGCGCCTTGCATTGAGAGACAGGGAAAACGTAGCACTGCGGGTAGCCTGCTGAAAACAGGTATCAGGACCATAACCTGTCATGCCGTAGCGCGCTACTGTAGCGCACGCCCTACGGCCCTCACGCCACACGCCACACCCCGAGCCCGAGCCCGAGCCCCCGCCCCGCCCACCTTCCCCAGCGCGCTGCACGTGACGCTGAAGTCGGGCGCCGTACGGTTCACGCGTACGACACGTATGTCGGGCGGCAGTATGCTGTTGAGCTTGTACGGCAGCTTGTTGGGGTCCAGGTCGTCCCGGTTGCAGCTAAACTGAACGACCTGAGGGTGCAGACGGATGCCGGTACAGGGAAGGACAGTTGGGGTCATACTTCCGGCAAACACGCCGACTATGGACCCGGACAAGTGCGTTGCACGTCACGACGAGTAGAGCACTGTCTACAGCAGCGCGCTTCAGCACCAAAGTCTCAGCCAACTGACGCCACCATTCGCGCGTTCTCACTACCCACTTGCAATCGAGAACAAAACAGCATACCGGTACAACTGTGCACGGCCGGCCGTGGACACATTTCAACCACCCAACGCATGCCTTGTGTGCCTTACCTGCCCCCGCGCGTGCACGCCCGAGTCCGTGCGCCCCGCCGCGCGCACCCCCATCACCGCCCGCTCCTCCCTCAGCATCGTGCCCAGCGCCGCCTCCACGCACCGCTGCACCGTTGGCGCCGACGGTTGCAACTGCCAACCGCAGTACTCCGTACCGTCGTACGAGATGACCATGCGGTAGCTGTAGCGGCCCAGGCGGCCTAGGGCAGAGGGTTTAGTGGGCATTGCGCGGGAACGAACGGCATGTACGGTGAGCCGCTTAGCACACGAAATTGACTGGTTCCAGGTTGACAACACTATTGCAGCAACTGCTGGGGCATGGGAGGTAGTGAGGGGCGGCGTCCGCTGTGCGGCAGGAGACTGTCACTCAGCTTGCGAGGGGGGCACCTGGTCTCCCGGCCGGCCGTAGGGACAGCTATACAGCCAGCGCAGCGCGATGGAAACCTCAAATGGCCTCGTTATACTAGGGGTTCAGGAGGCTCTCCCCTGGCCGCCGATAAGCAGGCATGCACGAGTTCAGCATGCAACCCCACTCAACTAGGCTCCGGTTACCCGTTATGCTATCCGCAATTGCTATCCCAGCACACCACCACCACTCACCCAGGCCCCCCGGCTGCTCCCCTCCACGGAAAACAGGGCTGGCGGCCCCATGCTCCGCTGCCGCCGGCGCACCGCCTTCCCGCACACCACCCTCTCCACCAACTGAACCTACGCCCGCAGCCTCAGGGGCCGCTGCTGCAACGCCTGCTGCTGCTGCTGTCCCGCCTCGCCCGATCCTACAGCTTTTCCCTGCCCACGTGCCGCAACCCCACCCGGCGCTTGGCCCACGTGAGCTGGACAGTCCCCTGCTGCTGCAGCCGCTGCTGCTGCTGCAACCCGCTGCATGCCCAGAGGCTGCTGCTGCTGCTGCCCCGGCTGCCCCCGCCCCGAGGGCGACGGCGGCGGTGCCGCTGCCGCCGTGACGCACAGCAGCCCCAGCAGCAGGCAGGCGGCGCCCGCCGCCCAGCGCCAGCCCAGCACCTCCCCAAACAGCATCCGGCCCAGCAGGCCCTGCGAGGAACAGGGGGTCAGTGGAAACAAGACGCATGTGGGTCCACTGGAGGATACTACGCCGCCGCCAGCCGTTTCATTTGCTGCTGCAGGCGGCAGCCGTGCAGCCCGTGCCAGACGCGTGGAGGGATGCTGCGACTCAGCATGTCGTCTGTAACAAGCCGCTAAAGACTTCGCGCCGCGGGCCTCACCGTGCACAGTATGTTTGCGGCGTTGCTGTTGACTGTCGCCTGCAGGGAGGGCTGCCGCTGCAGGCTGCGCAGGTACAGCGCCATGCCACCGGAGTTGGCCTGCAGGGGCCGGAGCGAGGGTTGCCGGTGCTGCACTTGTTGTCCAATTGCTCAAGAAGGAGCTGGCCTCTCTGCACACTCCCCCGGATTTTGCTCGTAGAACATGGGGCGAGGGTGATACACGGGCGTGTGAAGGTCAACTGCCGTGGCTTGTCGAGAGCCGTGGGCCTCGTAACCCCCACACCGTGCTCCATCCACTACGCACCCATGCGCACCCAGCACTGGAACTTTGGTTGCGGGTGCGGCTGTCCATACGGGTGCCGGATAGGCAGTACTACACCGCATGGGTCCCCGCCGTGCCAACCCGTCCACGCACCGCAAAGAGGGCTGCGTAGCCCAGCAGCCGCACAGGGAGAGGCAGCCCCGCCCCGCCGGCCAGCTTGCCCACCACAGCTGCTCCCGCGCCGCAGCATCCGGCTGCTAGGCTCAGCAGCCGAGCTCGGGACGAAACAGCGGCCGGCCGGTCGCCTGCGCCCATCGGTCGCGCTGCCGCCGAGTCCAGTAGGGTAGGGACTCAGCATTCAGGTCAACCTCTTGTACAGTCAATATGAAATACCTTTGTGCATTAACTGGATGTGCGAACAGAGGCAGGCATGGATTCATGCATGGACTCGTGGCGCCGAAGCCCGAGACCTAGATTGATGACAGCCCTGGGCATGCTTCAACAGCGCTACGATTACCCACTGAATATCCTATATATATTCATATGTCTTGGATGTTGCTGTCGGTACCTTCCACGAGGGCAAACCGTTTGCAACGCCCATCGCTTTAGCCTTTCGACAGCAACACCGCGTCCAGTCGACTAACCGTCTCAAACACAGTAACACTCATATGAGGACGATGACCGAAACGTAACCAACTTATCGCGTAAGGGCTTTCGCTGGCCGGCAAGGACTTCGCCCTACCCACAGCCCCGGAATCCAGGAGTGTATTCCAGACATCGCAATTCCTCTTGCCTTCCTCATCTGAGGCACCTTCGCATGGGCAACCGGGTACGACTCCAGGCCTGCACTCCGGCACGCACTGCTCCGCTAGTCATTGCCCTTGAACCACACCGGCACCCTCTGCACCCGCAGCCCTGCCACATGCCCCAATACCTACCCGGGCACTGCGGTACCAACTCCTAATCCACAGCTGAACCACCTTGACCCCAACGCGCAGAAACCGAACAACTCCTGCCCCTCCGCAGTGCTCCGCCGCGCTGCTGGATGCGGGGGCCAGCCCCACCCTGGAGCAGCTGCTCCGCTCCAGCGGCCCCAACGGCGCCCCCAACAAGCGGTTCACCATCACGGAGGACGGCCCCCTGCTGTGCCGCACCTCCCGCGTCACGCCCCTGTGCTACGCACTCCTCCGCCGTGACGGGGCCCTGGTGCGGCTGCTGCTATCCCACGGCGCTGACCCCAACAAGCCCGCCGGCTTTCCACACCGCTTCTCCCTCCGCCCCCTGCACCTGGCGGTCCTGCTTGGCCTAAGCGACTGTACGGCAGACCTCCTGCAGTACGGCGCGGACCCCAACGCGCCGCTACTGCCGTACGGCGCCGCCGGAGTGTCGGAGCAGCCGCCGGCGGCGGCGGTGGCGGACCGGCGGCGCATGGCCGCCGCCAATGCAGCACGGGTGCTACCGCCAGCTACGGTCGACAGGCTGGCGGAAGGGGACAGTCCCTTGCACCTGGCGGCACGTGTTGGCGCCGCTGGGCCCGCCGCCGCGCTGCTGGCGGCGCCGTCGGTTGACGTTAACGGCGTACGGCACCCGGAGGGCTTGTCGCCGCTGGCGGTGGCGTGCGGGCGGCCGACGGCGGCGGCAGGAGGGCGGCAGCGGCGGGGGTGGTGGCGGCGGGGGGCCAGCAGCGATGGGGAAGGTGCTGACGGAGGCGACGGCGACGGCGGAGATGCTGTGCTGGCGCTGCTGCTAAGCCACCCTCGGGTGGACGTCAATGCGGGAAGGCCGCTATTTGCGGCGCTATCGGCTGGCCGTCCAGACGTGCTGCGGGTGAGCGGGAGGCCTGTCCAATTATCAGGCAGCGGGTGACCTGGGGAGGCTTCACACAGGTTTTATGGGTGGCTGTCTGCTGGGCCTTATCATACAGACGGCGCGGGGCCCCGCCACTGTATCGGGTCGCCGTGAATGTTACATGGGTACTTGTCCTATGCAACACGGCCCCGTCACGCGTTGTGCTGTTTTGCTTCTGCTGAAGTTCTCATCAAGCCCTGCGGCACGCCGACATACAAACCTTACATTTTGCTCCTCCACCCTTTGTCCCTTGCCCCTATTAGTGCATTTGTGTACCGATCGCCGAACCTGCCTTCCAACCACCCGCACACTTCACGACGCCCTCCTGCAACGTCGGCGTCACACTCATGGCTTCCTTCCCTCGCAAACCCCACCCTCCCACCCCAGGCCCTGCTGGACGCCGGCGCCTCCGTAGCGCTGCGCGACCCCGCCACCGGCCGCAGCCTGCTACACCACGCCGCGCTGTCGTACGCGCACGGCACGCCTGAGCTCTGCAGTACGGCAAGCCACGTCGTACGGCTGCTGGCTGTGGCTGGGTGCGACGTCAACGAGGTTGTGGTACTGGGGGAGCCAGATGCCTCTGCTGACGGTGACGGCGACGGCGGCGGCGGCGGCGACGGCGACGGCGCGCGACAGATGACGCTGCTCGACGTCGCCCGGGCGGCTCGCGCTCCCTCCACTGTCGTACAGGCGTTTACGGCCGTCGGCGCCGTCAGTACGGCAGAGCTGCTGGAGGTCCTGCCGTCGCTGGCGGCCCCGCCGGGAGCAGGAGGGTCGTTGGCGCAGGCCGGGGCAGAAGGAGGAGGCTCCCTGCGTCACAGCGTGGACGGGGGTGCAGACGTACACTCGCTGAGCCACGTGCCTGTGTCCCACGCGTTGGCACGCCGCGGCGCGCACGGCAGCAGAGTACGTGCGCCGCACGGCGCTGGTGGCGGGCGAGTACGGGATCCGCTGTACAGAAGGCAGCTGCTGTGGTACGTCCCGCTGGCGGCCGTACTGCGATCGCGGTTCAAGATGAGCTTGGTGCCGCTGACCGCGGTCATGACAGCTGCGTTTCTGGCGGAGGAGGTTAGTGTCTTAGCGGTGAGGTGCTGGGGGGCGACGAGGACGCGGTGGGGCCGGGTGGCGGTGAGGAGCAGGGCGTCGGAAGGGTCAGCAGCAGGGAGCCCACGCCATAGAGGCAGGGTGCCAGGGAGCCCGCGCATTGGGCATGGCTGGCATGCGGGAGGTGGGGGAGGTGGCGGGGGCCATGGCCGCGGGGTGGTGCATGAAGATGAGGAGCGAGGTGGTCTGGACGGGCTGTGCTGCGTGTGCATGAGCAGCAGGGCGGTGCTGGGCTTCGTGCACGGTGACGTGGTGCACTGCTGCCTGTGCGCGGAGTGCGAGGCGGAGCTTAGGAGGCGGGGGCGGCTGGACAGCTGCCTCATATGCAAGCAGGGGCCGGCGGTGGTGGCACGTGTGGTGGTGCCTTAGCACAGCTGTGCTGGCAGAGGAGTGCAGCGTTGCGCAGGCTGCCGGGCCGCGTAGCCACTTATATCAATAATAGGCATGGTGCATCTGCGTGTGCGTGTACCGTATGTGGACGCAAGCATTTACTTCGTAGGTTTGGGGCACACCGTTAACAGGAGGGGTAACCGACCACGTGATCAGTGGTATCGGGGGCCTGGGCGCCATAAGGGGAAGGGCCTTTGCTGGCATGGAGGCGTGCTGCGGGGCGGACCGTGCTGTATGGTGGCAGAGATAGCACTGCTGGCATAGCAGCTTTGCATGTCTACCGTGACGGCGCTCGGCACTTTACCTTGACAGGTTAAGCCGTATATGAACCAAAAGCGACGCCGTTCATAAGCATAAGAGTGCAACGCCCAGAACTTCCGCGGCCCGCGCTCGTCCAGCGATATGGGTTCTGCTGATGACTCAAACCAGTACGGCAACACGTCGCGGCCAACTAGCGTGTCTGCTTCAGTATGCTTGACGCTACTGCCTTTGAGCACATGCCTGGCCGTTACTAACAACAGTACATTCTTGGCTGACCGCCCGAGACCGTCGACACAGTCGCATGGGCCTACGCAGGTGGCTCGCAGGGGGAAAGAGCCACTCCAGTCAGGTTGGTGGTTAAGTGTAATGAATATAGAAATCGTGTGCGTGGCGTACATATGTGCCGCGCTGTGACCCGCGAACTTTCCGCGCGATACATATCGCAACTTGTGCGCCAAGGGCGCTTTTCGGAGCCGGTTGGACGCATACACTGTCGATTCAAACTGGTAGGAGGAACGATGCAATTGCATGCTGCTGTTATTGACACATGATGCTGCTCGTGGTGCGTTGCCACCTTCCTATCGCTCCACCTGTGACCATCATGCTGTGCCCCACTGTGCCCCCGTCCGCCCCTGCCCCTACCCATTCCACCTCGCACCCCGCCAGGCAACCCCAAGCCAAATCAACAACTCTCTATCTCTTTCCGAGGTCCAAGTTGGCTCGCTCGCTGTCCGGCGCCGTCTGGGCGCCCAGGACCTCGACCTCGACGCCCCTGTGACAGCTTTCTGCAACTCCGACCTGTACCTCCCAGCCGGCTGCAAGGTCACCCCGTTGGGCTATGCAGTGCTAGCGGCTCAGCATGACCTCCTTCTCCTGCTCCTGCAGCAGGGGGCCGACCCAAACAAGCACGTGGGCCTGCCACACCGCTTCAACCTGACACCCCTACACCTGGCTGTCGTACGCGACGACCCCACCGCGGTCTCACTCCTTCTCGACAACGGGGCGGCTGCAAGCGCCCCCCTGGACCGCAAGTCCGGCTCAAGCGTACCCCCAGCATCGTCAATGCGCGAGAGCACCACCAACAGCAGCAGCAGCAGCACGCAGCGCCCCGTCTTCGCACAGGTGGTGCACGCGCTGTGGCCCCCCGGTCCCGACTCGCCGTGGCGCCGCCTGGAGCAAGGCGACACCGCCCTGCACCTCGCGGTCGCCACAAACAACACCGGGGCGCTGCGCGCGCTGCTGGATTTCGCCGGGACAGATATCAACCGTTCGAGCCCCGCGGGGCGCACGCCCCTCTCCATAGCGTGCGAGCTCGAGCACTTTGAGCTCGCGCGCATGCTGTTGCAACACCCGCGGATAGACGTCGACGCCGGGGGACCCATCTTCGCAGCGATCAAGGTTCTCTCCGAGCCGCTGCTACAGCTGCTGCTGGACGCCGGCGCGTCGTTGACCGCGGTCAACGCAGAGCGCCTCACGCCGCTTCGCTTCGCTGTCCTGCGGGCAACCGAGGGCAAGACAAACCTGGCCGAGATCGTAAAGCAGCTGCTGCGATGCGGGGCCGTGCCCGACCCGGAGTGCAGGAAGCACGCCAAGCGGCAGGGCTGGCCGAGGGTAGAGGCGGTCCTGGAGAATGCACACCTCATCGCGCCGCAGCAGCAGGCCTCGGCGGCCCCCGGCGGCTGGACCCAGGCCCCTATCATCCCCCGCACGGACCGCGTCGCGAAGCCCAGCGGTTCCAGCGGCCGGCCGGCCATGGCAGCTATGAACGCCGCCACCAGGGCAGCAGCCACCATCGCCGCTGGGGGCCGGCGCCCTGTGCGGGGCGCAGACTCCGCCGCCGGGGCCCGCCGCCAGCAGCAGGAGGGCGTCGGCTCCACCTTCCTGTGGATGCTGTTCGTGCCCTTCTTCTGGCCCTTCCTGCTCATCTACTGGATCTTCTGGGCTGTGGGCATGGGCATGGGCGCCACGCTGGCGGGCGTGTGGTCGCTGGGCGCTGTGGTGCTGCTGCTGGCGCCCGTGCTGCTGCTGCTCGCTGGCTACGGCGCCCTGCAGTGGATCGCCATGCCCTTTCGAGCGCTCCTGTCCCCATCCCCATCTGGGGCGCAAAGCGCGGCCGCGGCAGGCCTGCATCAGGCAGTAGCTGGGACGGGGGCGGGGGCAGGGGCGGGGGCAGGGGCAGGGGCAGCCGCAGCTGCAGCTGGCAAGGCAGCGGGAGGCGCGTGGGGCTCTGGCCTGTTGATGTCGTTGCTTGTAGCGTTTACAGCGTGGGTTTGTGCGGTGGTTTTGTTTGAGGTGCTGTTGATCCGCGTGGCGGCGGCCCTGCTGCGCCGCCGGCTGGCCGCTGACCACCCCGTGCTGCGGGCGCTGTGCGACCGCCACCGCGCAGCCCTTGGACCCCGGCGCGGCCGTAACGGCGAGGACAGCAGCAGCAACAACAGCAGTGATGGCACCAGGGGCAGCGGGGCTGCTGGGAGCGTTTCTGGGAGGGTTCGGGGTGCTGCACGGCGGCCGGAGGACTGGCAGGCGGGGGGCTGCTTTGCTGCCGCGCTGGCGCTGCGGTGGCTGCTGGGCCTGGGGCTTTGGCAGACTGTGGGCACGTTGATGGTCGCGCTTGTGGGTTACGAGGCTATGGCTGTGTTGTGGCTGGGGATCGGGATCGGGACGGGGCTGCCGCGCCAGCAACCGGGAGCAACTGGACCGGGTGAGCGAGCGGCGGGCGGTAACGACGGTGTGCCCTTGGCAGGAGGCCCTGGTGGGCATGCGGTCGGGACTGGTGCAGCAGTGGATGCTCCTGGGCAGGGCCAGGGTGACAGCGGCCAGTGCTGTGTGTGCCTTGAGAGCAGGGCGGTGCTGGGCTTCGTGCATGAGGACGTGGTGCACTGCTGCCTGTGCGCCGGGTGCGAGGCGGAGCTAAAGAGGAAGGGCAAGCTGGGCATCTGCCTCATATGCAAGCGGCCGCCGCTGGCAGTCACAAAGGTTGTGCTTGCGTGAGTGCGGCGGCGGCGATGCTTGCTGGCTCACATGCTACTCCGTGACCCCAGGTGGCACCTGCGGGGTTGTGGCACGGTGCATCGGCTATGTTGTACATATGGTGTATAGGTTACGGTATGCTGGTGCCTTGGCATGGAGGTGCGACGACAGGGTGACGAAAGGGTTTGCCGTTAGAGCCTGATGCTTTTTTTTGTTGGGACGATGACCGCCGCACTTGTACCCGCTGGATTTCGCCTTGGGGCAGGCTGGCCCAGGCTGGGCCATGGAAGTTCCCATGGGACGGACGGGTTGTGTTTGTGTGTCTGAATGCGTCTGCATGTTCGGCAACACCCCGTGGTGCAGCCATGCAGCACGGCAACGCCGTGGGCGAGCAGGTGTTTGGCCGGTCACAGAAGTGACATGCTGGATGTGTGCGGACCAGTGTCCCGGTCTTCAGAATTATTATAATTTTGACGGCCGTTTCGGCAACGGTTCAGAATGTTTTGGCCTGAAATTCTGAAGGATTCAGAATTTCACCTTGTTATCGCCGTGGAAATTCTGACCAGTACCGTCAGAATTCTGGGCGATGTTAGCAGAAATTCTGACG
>VFQN01001394.1_pt1 | contig 40705 bp, 61 predicted proteins | sample 3512371 | NCBI WGS metagenome assembly VFQN01 (sample SAMN10412370, study PRJNA504923) | tailings metagenome | isolation source: Replicate 2 from Balatoc abandoned mine | place: Philippines: Itogon, Benguet | collected 2017-08-28 | reverse complement strand
CTAACCCACACTCCCGGGCCTGCCAGCCAGGGTGCCACCCATGCCCGACCCCAGCGATCATGCAGTTCCATGTACGCATGTATATACGCTGGCTGAAGTATTTGGGTCCGTTCAGGTGTGCCCGCACATATGGGGAACGGGGTTCACACTGCACGCAGCTGAGCACCCCAGGGCCAGCTTCCCTGCTCTCCACACCCACTCCACACGCACGCTGCCAGCCAGTGCACCGCCCACGCCCGAGCCCAGCGACCATGCAGTCCCAAAGCATGCATGTATGTGCGTCCTGAGGCGTTTGGGTTCGTTCAGGTGGGGGACATTCCCTAGTACGGCAGTCACTACAGTTACATGCCTTGGGCCTGGATACTAGCCAAGCTCCACCCACCTACGAAAGTCGCAACGACAAGCTCCATGACATTACGCATTTTCGAATTGACAGGATGGCTGCCGTGGCGTGGGGGCATCCAAACCCGAACCTGAGGCTGTCCTTGGGCAGATGCAGCTCATTCATTCTGGACCAGCCGCCCCAGTGGCTGCTCTAGAATGAATAGAGACTCTAGAAAATGAACGTACCATCCGTGTTCATTACACCCAGATGTGCACCCTGTTCATTCTAGGCACCAAAATGAATGGCAGCCTCCCCAGAATGAACTGAGACTGCTTAGAATGAACATGAGGGCCCTAGAATGAAAGATCCTTTCCCCAAGTGACAAATGCCAAGCGGGACCCTAGCAACCTTCCGCCCTGCACTCTGTGCCCCCCTTCCACCGTGCCCCACCTGCCTCCCGAAGCGGTAGCCCAGCATGTGGCACATGACCTGCACGGCAGCACGTGCACAGACACCAACGCAATCAGCGTCACAAGCTATGGCATAGTGACATCGCTTGTCACGCAATTGATGGTCTTGACGCTGGCTGGGTGCACGTATCTTGTCGCTGCTGCGGCAAGTCCACAGTTGTAGCAGGAGCAAGCGAAGTACGAAAACGCGGAGATCCGCATACGGTAGCACTGGTACTGCAGGGTAAGATACACGGCACGGGAGATACGGCAGACTGGTGTACGGCAGCCTCCCCTGGTGTGGCAAATTGCATGCCGCCGTTGTGCATGCGGGCCCCTCCCCTGCTCACCTGCGCCAATTCGTCGTCGAAATGCACGCCGCACAACTGCGCAAGCACAAGGGGAGGCACAACGACACAAGGTCATGCATGTTCCGTTCGGTATGCGCCTTGCCGCAGCACCCTGTGCAGCATTCAGCCGCCATCGCAGCTTGTCAGCTTCCTCGGCCGCCCCTGCCAGCCGAGCACCCAAGCGCAAGGTCCAACGCGTGCCCATAAGTGCAAGCCGCTTGGCGCCCCATGCCGGCCCCATGCAGTGATCACCATACCAGCTTACTGCGTACCCCAACCGCACCACAGCGCGCTTGTGGCTACCTATGTCACGTGATCAACCTGCACCCCCCTGCCGCGCCAATGTGTCATGTCACAGCATTGGGGGAGCTGTGTGCCCGTGCGTCTCACCGGCAGCCAGCGAACTTGCTCGTCCCCCAACCCTGGGACCTTGTACGACACCTCCACACGCCCGCGGGTCCCATTAGTGTCTCCGTCCAGCACCACACGGATCCCATTCTTTTCGCCTGAAGTTACGACAACAATTATGGCATGGGCACGGTAAAATGATGACTCGGAGATAAGGAAAAAGTCTGAGAGGCTGAGCGCAGCGTGTTGGATGTAGTACTGCAGCTGGTGCATGTCAGTGGCAGGGGGCCATGGTTACGGTAGCGGGGAAGTCCCATGGTCACAAAGGGCATGATCATCAGGTAATGAGCTGCACACCCCACAGAAGCGCTGTAACACTCACGTGTGGGTGGTCGCGAGGGTGAGGACGGAGGATGCGTGAGGGGCCGTGGCATTGGGACCTTCCGGGGCGAAGGCACCGGCCGGCGTGCCGGTATTCGAAAGATGGTGATTGGGTACTTGGAGTTCAGCTGAGGCCTGGCACTGGTGTCTGCAGTACGTATTTGGACGATTGGTTGTAGGAACGAGCGGGTGCGGAGCAAAACGGATACCTTGCTCCTCTGTGCGTGGTGGGTGGAAACGTCTGTACAGCCGTCCGGGCGCGCAGGTGTGCCCCCCCGCCGTTGTGACTCGTTTCCCCCGAGCCAGGCTACAGCATCGGCAGCAACATGTCCGCAGATGTACGCTGTACAGAGATATTTGCATGGATACTTGCCTGAGCCTGAAAACAACACGAGCGCCGCGAAGAGGAACCATGAGCTGTCGCGCCACATTTCCAGTTGAGCTTTGCTGGCACGCGATAGGCTAGAGCAGGAGCCTACATCAGCGGTATGTATCTGGTCCCTCTAGAGCATCTTTAATGGCTCGAGCATTGCTTCATGCGCGCCCAAGGACTCGAGGACTAATAGTACAATGAGTTTATTGGAGCCGACACGCACACTAAGCAGTGAACATACTACTAGAGCACATATGCTCACTCTGGGGGTACTGAGGGCTGGACTGGGGGTACTCGCCGTCCCAAGCGGGTGCTCCTTGCCTGGCAACAACGGCTGGCTCTGTGCTCCAGCAGCCCAACATGCACTGCTGCGTAAGACACCTTGGGCTGGTACACATGCAGACGAGGTAGGACCGGTTGCTGCGCATTAAGGCGCAGGCGTGCGTTAGGTGCGGCTATTGCCGAGATAAAGTGGGCCCATCCCCTGGGCAGGCAGGCGTGCGGGCTCCGTGTTTGCAGTGGATGTCAGCGCACCCTGACATACCGTACCGAATTCAGCCCCCGGAAAGAACGTGTAGTTCTGCCGCAGCCGGCCAGCAGGGCAGCTCATAGCTGGGCCGAAAATGGGTTTAGTGCAGCAGGTCCAGAGGAAGCGGAGGGCCTTCAGCGTGAATAGAGAGGCTAAACCTGGCATGGTAGAACAGCACACAGGTAGACAGTATGCTCTGCACTCCTGGCAAAGGAGAGCAGGGGAGACTCCCCTGAAGGGAGCCCCCTTCGTTGCTCCTAGCCTCCTCGGACTCAGGTCTATACCCTTGCCGCAGGCTGTCGGCCCCGCCAACTGTGGATACCGGTAGGTTCCTTACACGTGAAGCTTGGGGCCCCGGGCTGCCGGTGCGCACAAACTTGCCCTGGACCGGCAAGGTATGACAGCAGGGACTGCGGCCCCAAACTGTACCGTAAGTGACACGTTAGTGACAACGTCTGTCTTCGGCATGAAAGCAGTACGTATGCTTGCTTCAATGACCTTGCCTATACGCTCCTGCCCTTCGCTACTGCAGCAACTTGCAGCTGCCCGTCTCGTCGCCACATGCAGCAGCCATATGCACCAGCAGTCCTCCATTCTATGCGTTTCAGTACCTAACGACGCAGTGCCTTGCCAAGTTGTGCAAATACTCTTTTAGCTACTTGACAAGCTTGCGGGTTGCGGCCCAGCGTCTTCCACTGAACGAATGTCCTATGCTCCAGTCTAGCCAATGTCGTACAGCAAAAAGCACGTTGTCAGTGCAAGCCTCCTGCATGCATGCTAATGCGTCGCTCTGCTAAGCCACAAGCCCCCCAGTTACCCTCGACATGCCGTCCTGCTCCAAGCCGCATCCGTTGCACTGCCCCATGATGCCCGCTCCCATGCGCCCCGTGGGCATGGCCGCCTCGGTAACGCTGCACCCGCTCCCATCCTCCCCACTCTCCGCGCCGTCCGAGTCCCTCCAATCCGCCCCTACAGCCCCCGGCGGCTCTGCCTCCATAGCCACCGCACTCGCACCCTGCAGCACCCCCAATTCGTGCGTCTGCCCCTCGCAGCCCGCGTGCTCCTCCTCCTCACCCGCAGCAGTCCAGTGCCCAGGCCCCGTGTGTGGCACAGTGCCCTGACCACCAACTCCTAGGGGCACAACCAGCCTACCAACTCCCAGGGGCACAACCGACCTACCGACTCCCAGGGGCACAACCGGTCCCAGCACCATCTTCTGGCCTTGGCCCCAACGCCGAGGCGTCGGCCCCGCCGGCCTCGCGCTTTGACCAGTGACTCGCCCTCCCCCTTGCCCTGCCGCTAGGCCCGGCCCATCCGACTGCGCCTTGGCCGTTGGGGCTGCACCCTGTGCCCCCTGTGCAGCCGGCGGCTCCTGTTGGCCCTGCTGCTGCTGCTGCCGCTGCGCTTGCTGCAACCCTAGCAGCCGCTGCTTCATCATCCTCTGCTGCAGCTGCTTTACCTGCAGTTGCTGCTGCTCTCGCTGCTGCTGCTGCTGCTGCTCCTGCTGCTGCAGCCGCTGCTGAACCTCCAGCTCCCCAAGCTTTGCCTGCTCGTCCTGCCCCGTGCTGCAATTGCCTCCAAGGAATGCACCCTCTTCCGTGCCTCCACCATCTCCGCAGCCGCCAGAGTCGCTTGGTAACGACGCCCCAGATACAGTCTCTGCTACCGCCCGGTCTGCAGCTGGCTGAGCGCCGATGGTAGGCGTCAGGTGGGCGGTGGATGTGTGGCGGTGCGCCAACGCTGCAGGCTGGCAGTTGGGCGACGCGCTGCGGGTGTGGGTGGGGTGCTGGTGCTGTTGTGGTTGTTGCGGCTGGAGCTGCTGCTGCCTCCCATGCAGCTGGTTCGGCTGCTGGCACCGTAGCTGCTCCAGCTGCTGCTGCCCCTCACGTTCCCCAAGCTTCGCATGCTCGTCCAGCGCCGTGCCGCCGGCACCTCCAAGGCCCATGCACGCTTCCGGGCCACTGCCACCGACGTCGCCCTTGCCACCCGTGTCACCTGCTGGACGAGCCCCAGAGACATTCCCTGCCACCGCCCTTTCCGGTGCAGGCCGGCCGGCGTCGAGAGCGGGCGTCAGGTTGATGGCGGGCGTCAGGTTGATGGCGGGCGTCAGGTTGATGGCGGGCGCGTGGTGGTGCGCCGACGCTGCGGGCTGGCAATGCTGCTGTGGCTGCACCTGCTGCTGCTGAAGCCGGGCGTGCAGCAGCCAGCGCTCCTGCTGCTGCTGCTGCAGCTGTGCTAGCTGCTGCTGCGCCCACTGCTGCTGTGCTAGCTGCTGGAGTGCGAGCCGCTGCCGGTGCTGCTGCAACAGCAGCTGCAGCTGCTGCTGCTGTCCCTGCGTCAGGGGCTGCGGCCCTGGCGGCAGCTGTAGCCCTTGTCCCTGAGTCACCGGTTGCTGCATAGGCCGCGCCGCCGGCAGCAGAGCGCTGAGGGGCAGCCCCGGCAGCGGTGTTGGCAGCGGGGCCACGGTGTGCTGCGCGACCGCCCAGGGTTGCTGTTGCTGTTGCTGCTGCAGCACCTCATGCTGCTGGGTGTGCATGGCGTCAGGCGAGCCGCCCCTATCCAGGGGTGGTAGCCCCAGCGTGCGTCCCGCACCACCACCTGCCAGGGAGCGCCGTGCAGCCGCACGCGCCACCAGCAAAGCCTTGCGATGCATCGAAACCCCTGTTCCGGCCCTCGGCGGCGGGTTCTGATCGGGCACCTCCTCCCGCAGCCCCACCAGGGGCGGCAGCTTCGGCCCCAACACGTGTCCCACGCCACCACCTGCCAGGGAGCGCCGTACAGCCGCACGCGCCACCAGCAGCCCGTCGTGACGCGCCGCAGCCCTTGCCCCGGCCCTCGGCGGCGGTACTTGCGCGGGCACTGCATCCCGCAGCCCCACCAGCACTGCCGCCGCCTCTGCCGCCGCCGCCTCAGCCGCCGCGTCTGCCTCCGCCTCCGCGACCGCCTCCGCCTCCGCCTCCGCCTCTGCGTCTGCCTCCCCTTCGTTCTCTGACATGCAATCCGCCCTTCCGCCGTTCCCTGGCCCCAATTCGTCCGCATCCCCACGTACCCTCCGCTCTGTGGGCTCTTCGTGCGCCTCCTCGCCCAACCCGGGCCACATCGGCTCCCTGCCCTGGCCCACCAGGCCGTCCGGCCGGCCGCCGAGCGGCACATCCCCGACCGCCACCTGCGGTTGGCACGTGTCTCCCGCACGCGCCTCGGGCTTCGGCGCGCCGTTGAGCCTGACGCCACCCCGGACGAAGCCCCGCGGCCGCCGTGCGAACAGGGGCGCCTGCAGGTGCACCCGGCCTGTTGCACACGGCACCGCAGCCCCGCTTCGCGGCCCAACACCCGCCCGCCCGCCTGCCCGCATTGGAAAACGCCTAGCCCAACCTCCCCCGTCCTCCTCCTCCTCCTCCTCCTCCTCCTCGTCTTCATCGTCAATCGGTTCATCCTCATGCATGGCGTACGCGGGGTGCCTCCGGTCACGACGGCTGTTCCGGTCCTCGTGCCACGGCTGCCATTCCGTCCATGCCGTCCTCGGCCGCCGGCCCTCCGACCGGGCGCAGCGCACCGCCCATTCGGGCGGCGGCGGCAGCCTAGGCCGCTGCAGCTCCCGCCACACCCATTGCTGCTGCAGCCGCTGCTCCTCCCGCTGCAGCTGCCGCTGCCGCCGCCGCCGCTGCTCGTCCAGCTGCTGCCGCCGCCGCTCCTCCGCCTCCCGCTGCCGCCGCTGCCGCAGCTGCTGCTGCGCGATCGCCGCCCGCCGCATGCGGGCCACCGCGTCCCGCTGAGCCTGCGTGTAGCCCCCTTCGTTCGGTCGTCCCACCTTTGGCCCCAGGCCCCTGTGCTGCTTCTCGGCCTCCTGCCCACTGCGCACTGTACCCCGTTCACCCACCCGACCCGCTGTCCCGCGCACTCCCTCGTGCGCTGCGTTTATCGCACTGGGCAGGATGGTACCGCCGGCAGCGGCCGCACTGGACCCCTCCGCAGCACTGCCGGGGTGGCTGCCCTGCGGGCGGGGCGGGCGGGGCGGGCGGGGCGGCAGCACCGAGCGCAGCTGCTCTGCTACCAGTGCAGCCTCCTTGGCAGCTGCGGTGAAGCGTTCGCGTGCCTGTGGCCCCAGGCCCGCAGGCACGGCTGCAGGCGCAGACGGAGGCCCGGCATGAGGCCTGGCTGGTTGCGCGGGGGCAGGTGCAGGCGCAGGTGCAGGCGGGGGCGGAGCGGGCCCGGGTGCGGGTGCGGGTGGTCCAGGCGCGGGGCGCTTCCCGCTGGGCGTTGATGGCCGGCCGGGCTTGCAGGCGGGGAGCGCGCCAGAGTACTTGAGGGGCTCGCCCCGGGCAGTGCCAGGGAGGCGGCTGACCCTACGGACGAGGTGCAGCAGCATGCGCCAAGGGGTAAGTGTGACTTGCTTTGACTGCATTTGCACATGTCGTGGGTTAGCGACCACGAGGAGTGGACACGTTGGTACCATGGCTCGCCACACCACCGTGTCAGACACTGGCAGGGGACACACCGCTAAATGCACACTTCGCTCCATTTCCTGCGCCTGTTGCCCCTCTTGCCCCTCCTTCCCATGCATCATTGCCCACCCCACCACTGCACTTCAGGACTCCCGCCACCCCACCCGCTCCCACTTGTAATAAGTGGTCATCCTACTGTCCACCTGGTGTTACGTATCTGTAAGCCTTCCACCCTTATGCCTACCTGTGCCACGTGGTCCTCCCATTCACAGTGCCCCACCACCCTGCCCCACAACCGCCCCACCTGTACCACGTGGTCCTCTTGTTGTCCACCCTACGGTGCAGCCCGTAGCCGCCCAGCCGTACGCCCTGCGGCGGCAGCAGCGGCAGCAGCCAGCTGCGCACGCGGCCCCAGGTGCAGCCGTCCGCGGTGCGGGACAGGTGGCCGGTCAGCTCCTGGATGCGCACCCAACGGCCCTGGCCGCACGGCGTGTCGCTCACAGCCTGCATGCAGCCGAGCCACCAGCAGGGGTTACTTGTTGTGGTGCGTGCAACCATGCCAGTGCAGGCAACGGACGTTATACGTGAGAATGATGCACAGTCTGCTCGGTCTCACAGTCTGTCGGTCAAGCACTCCGCTGCTAAAAATACAGCATACCGGTGGCCCTGTGCCGCCTGACCACTGCTTGACCCGCAACGGCCCACAACAGCCCACAGCGTGTCAGCACTGCGCCCTCAGGCCATTCCGCCCCAAGGGCCCCACCTGCAGCGCGGCAAGCACCGCCGCCACGCCCTTGCGGATGCCCTCCCTGCCCAGCGGCAGCAGGTAGCTGGGGGCCTTGGACAGGTCCAGCTCCCGCATGCTAGGCCCCTCGGCCGCCTCCTGCCCTGCGCCCTTCCCCCGCCGCGCCACCTGCTGCGCCGGCCGTACCGCCGGGCGGCGCTTCGCCCCAGGCACCGTGCACGGTTGCCGTACGCCTGCTGCTGCCCCAGCTGCTGCTGCTGTTCCTCCTGCTCCGGCTGCTGCTGCGGCATCTGCTGTTCCAGCCGCAGGAGAGGCAGCGGGCGCTCGGCCGGCCAGGACGATACCCGCCAGCCGCCGCCGGAACAACAGCTGACTCCTCGGCAACGAGCTTGGCGGCTGGTCAGGGACATGGGGCTGGCCAGGCGTCGGAGCGCGCACCTGGTTGGAAGACGGCGCCTCCTGGTCTGTGCCCTGGGTTGGCGCCTGCTCCGAGGGAGATGTGTGTCCGTCCACCACTGAGTCATCGGCTTCATACGCCGGCTGTGGCGCGTGCGCGTCGGCTTGCTGCTCCTGCTGCAGCAGGTCCTGCACCAGCTGCTGTGGGGGCACCTGCGGCTGTTGGGGCGAACGCGCCTCGCCCTCGCCCTGCTGGGCGGACGGCTGTTGGGTAGACGGCTGCTGGGTGGATAGCAGTTGGGTGGATGGCTGCTGGGCGGACGGTTGTTGGGTAGATAGCTGCTGGGCGGATAGCGGTTGAGTGGGCGGCTGCATGGCGGGCGGCTGCACGGTGGGCGCCTGCTGGGGTGCCGGTCCGTCACTGAGGCCCAGGCGGCGCCGTTGCAGGCGGCTCGGGACCAGCGCCCTCTTGGCAGCCGCCGCGGCGGCTGCACCCATCGCCTGAGCCCACGCACGTGGCAGCGGCGGAAAGGAGTACGGCCCGCCGGCAGCCGGTGGGGGGCCGGCAGCAGCACCGGCGGCCACAGCGGGAGGCGGAGGTTGGAGCGGAGGTGCACTCCCGTGCATCCCACCTTGCCTGGAAGCTGCACCGCCGTCCCCATCTGGTACCGAGCACGGCCCGACACCGCTGCCTTCACCGCTGCCTTCACCACTGCCGCCGACACCGCCACCGTCGCAGCTGCCATTGCTTGCAGCGCGGTGGAGGCGTTGCCCGCACCCAGGCGCCGCAGCCCCCTGACCCGGCCCGGAATCCACCATATCCTCGTCTGCAGGCTCCGAACCCACCCATTCCCAATCCAAGCTTGGCTCCAGGGGCGACTGCCCTTCGCCCTCGCCCTCCTCCTCTCCTGGGCTGCCACTTCGCCCCAAAGCGCAGGCGCGCTCCTGCTCTCCCGCCTGCGTTGCTGAATCTTGGGACCCTCCCTGTGAGCCCCGTGCTGCTTCTGCGGCCTCGTCACCTCCTAGCCAGGGAGCCTCTGGTCCAACGGCGTCGGGGACCTCGCTGCTGCCCGCAACCCGACGCCGCTTGGCCTCCCGAGCGCCCGCGCTGTCGGCCTCGCCCCCCCGGGGCGACGTCACCACCGGAGAGGACGTCCGCTGCCGCCTAGGTGGGTCGGAAGTGCGCGCAATCCTGATCACGCCGGTAGCTGTGGCTGCCGCCTCCCCAGGGCCCGCTGCAGGGTCCGCTGTTGCGCACGCTGAGCGGTGCGCGTCATGACCTGCGACCGTCCCAGTGCTTGCAACCCGCTCGGCATTGCCAGAGAGCGACAGCGCAGCAGCCGCGGCTGTTGCGCTCGACGTGACAATGGGCTGTGGCGCTTGTTTGGACGGCTGAGGAGGTGCTGCTAGCCCCGCTGCCAAACCACGCGGGCTTGCTACACATGCATGCGGTGCTGCCCGCGGCTGCAGTGCGGCTACTGCTGGTGGCGGTGCTGCTGCTGCGGCAGACCGTCTCGCCACCCGACGCTCATGTGCGTTAACGGCTCGCGCCAGCCATGGTGGCAGGCTATGGGCTCCTTGTAGCTTGCCACCCGTTTGCGCATGGCAGGGGCCATTGGCCGCGTCCCCGCTGGTGTGTTGCAGTCCGGTGCCCTGCGGTGCAGGGTGGTAACCAACCCCATAGGACAAAATAACTCCTGTTGTTGCCTCGCAATCCGGCATTGTATGCTGGGCAGCGCTGCAACGTAGCGCTAGATGCTCGCTGGTACCGTCGTGGCTCCTCAGCAGCGAATGTATACCGATCCTCCCATAGCCACTTACCTGGTCATCTCCCACTGTCTTCTCGTGTGTGTCTTGCTTTCTCATATCCAAAGTTCAAGTTCCGTTGTCCCTGCGACCCATTTCTGCCACAGCGGAGCTAGCTGTCCTTACTAGGCATTTAAGCTATCATTAAGATGTCAAGCTTGTGTATGCAGTGCTGATATAGCGTGGCACATGGATTCGTAAAAGCTGGGCGGCAATTTGGAAACCACTGTCTCGTTACGCCCCAGAGCTCAGGTCTGTAGGAATGACGGCCAACCGGTTGTCCACAAAGGATGCAGCGAAACGCCTACAGGAGTTTCCTCGTCGTGCTAAGGTGTTTTGGTCGCCGCTACCTCTCGTCTGCACACCCTCGAACGATTGGATTTGTAAGGGGAAAATAACTTTATGCCAGATCCTCTCTATGGAATAGAAGCTGGTGATGCAATGCATTTGGTTGCGCAGCCCCCATGCCGCCCCACCCCACCGGCATGCTGCGTGCTGCGTGCTGATGCCACCGGTCACCGGTCACCGGTCCAAGACTGGTCCCAGGCCCGTCCCGGCCTTAGACTTTCATAATTGCCCCATCGTACGCCCCCACTTAAGCATCTATGCTGAAAATGCTGGCAGCTTTGTTGGCAACAGGTTGGCAACCAGCACGCTGCATACGTACGGTAGTTCGGTACCAGAGGCCCGGAGCTTTTAGGGACTGAACCGACTGTCCGGTGGCTGGATGGATGGGCAGCTGGAGGGCAAGGGCTCCCAACCAGGCGAAAAACCTGGCGGAACCTAACCCCTCCTGGGGGTTCTACAGAAGTGTACCGTCCTCGAGTACGACCTGGCATGACCTCATTCCCTCAGCCGTTCAACACTCCTTGACCCGGAGCAAAACAGCGCTAAACTGGTGTTACCAAGGCGCAACTCTATACCGTAGGCACGTGTCAGCATCTCACATTCCACCTCTGCGTGCGTCTACAATACTGTACCATGAGGCCAGCATCTGCTTGCACCCCCCTCAGCCCGTGTCCAACCGTCCGCAACCGCGCTTTGACGGATGCTTGTGTACAGCAAAGAGCAGCGCATGTGAACTGAGGTTCACTTTTCAACAACAGTACGTACTGGCGCGCGTGCCACTCGTTCTTCACATTATGCGGTCCTGCGCTCCACAACTGCCCTGCACGCTGCACCCCGCATCGCGCATGCCAACCTCTCATCCTTGCTTCACCCTCCACCCTGCATCCCCCCGCCCTCCAACATCCTCTGCATTCTGCACTCGCACCTACCCTCCCACACCCTGCACGGCCCGCTACACCATCCTGCACAAATGCTTGCGCTTTGTAACTTCCTAAGCAAAGCTCGTTCCCCGTGCAGGTATCTGCGTTGCCGTGCCCCCCTGACGCCTTGCAGTGTTCATCTTGCGTCACAGTGACCTCCTGCGCACCCAGCGCTACACCTGGGGGCTGGGGCCGACGGCTGCCGGGTGTGCCTCGCATTGATCCGCTGTGCCGGCTGCCGGTGATTCTGTTGCCTGATTCATGCCAAACCGCCAACGGTGACAGCCACGTGCCGTGGCATCAAGAGCACGCCAGTTCCTCAGGCGTCTGGCTGCATGTGCGTGCCCAAAAGGCGTCCCACCGCCTGCCGGTCCAGCTGACGCTCCGCATGGAAGTGCTACTACGCCTCGGCAAAAGGCCTTGCGCCGCCACCAGTCCATTCCGTCGTCCCACAGCAGCTGCTTCCAGGGGGCGTTGTCCCGCAGCGCCACCGGCAGCATCAGTCCACGCGCCACTACCGGTAGCAGCTGCATGGTGCGCAGATGCAAGCAGGGTCGCAGGCAGGCAGACAAACAGGCAGGCAGGCAGGCAAGAACGCATGGGAGGTGAGTGTGAGGCAAGAGGCCGGGCGCATAACTTGTGCAACTAAGGCCGCAGGTCTGCATGTGAGCCAAACGTTGCTGGGTGTTACAGATCGAAAGCAAGGATAAAGCATGCAGCTTACCACACCATGACAATGCTGGTCTACGGCACCGCGGCCTGCCATGTTGCAGCCAGCGTGCTCCCAACCACAAGCGCCAACGTACATGACATGCAGCGCATACCAATCCAAGTTGGCCAAAGGCCGGCAGAATTCGCCATTCCCACGACGCAGTTGGGCTACTAAGCACGGTACGTAAAAGCTGTGCATGAAAGGCATGCCAGGAGCTAAAACACATGAAATAAGAGCTGCTGCACACTCGGCACCCTCACCACGCAGTTGGGCCGCAGCTGCTCCGGCGGCGCTGCAGCGCCGTTGCCGTCCTGCCGAGCCCCGAGTGGGTTGACCCATGGGTCGTTGACCAGCGCCGCCAGGTTGCCGTACCCCTGCATGCACCGCTTGCAGCCTGCGCACAGAGCAGCAAGAACGTGTGCGCAGACAGGCCAGTGTAGTGTCCGTCCAGCCATTGGCAGGTCTGCTAACGGACAGGCATACCATCTTCTCTATGCAGCAACCGGCAGTGGAAGCGGCAGCGCAGCAGGGCCCTGGTCACCGGGGTACCGGCTGCCGCACCTGGCATGAAGGCCGCCATGTAGGCCTGCGTCATCTGCAGCTCCCACGCAGTGCGGCCGAGCCCGGCCCTCGCATCCAGCTCGGCCGACGTAAACCTGCTGCTCCTCCGGCCGCATCCTTGCGGATGTACCAGTACTCCTGCCACAGGCCGCATCCCGCCTCGGCCAGGCTGCCTGTACGGCGTGCGCCGCCCCGGGTGCAGCGCGAGGCTGCCCGCGTCCGCCCGCAGGGGTGGCAGCTGCAGGTGGGGGGCCACGTGGCGGCGGGGGTGTGCCGCCGCTGTGGGCTCAGGGCGCCGTGTCGGTGAGGCCGAGCTTCGCCTGTGGCATGGGCGTGGGTGTCACAGAACACAAAAGGAGGAACTTGCAAGATGTAATCGCGAAAATGTATGCCATATAGCATTCTGCGATCTTGTACGGCAAGCATGTTAACGGTGACGGTAATGGTACTGATGCAAAATGCAGGCCAACTCATGCATGGCCAGCGCAAGGCAGGGTCTAAGAGCGTCCCAGCCCTTTGACACCCCAGAGGCGTCATCGCAGCATATTGCATCTTTGTCATCCACGGTGCGTGGAAACAGAGCCAACGCCGTGCCCATACGCTTCCAGCATCATGCCTGCCTGCCTGCTCCGAGGTCCTACAGTTGATGATAACCACCGTGCAACACCAGACGCCGCACCTGCACCACCATCAGCCTGCCCTCCACTGCCGCCATCCGACTGCTGAGGGCAGCCACCTTGCGCTGCAGCCGCGACACGGTCGCCACGTGGCGGTCCGTCACGGACAGCTGCGTGAGGGAGCTGATGGCGTCCAGGGCTGCGCGGGGTAGCGCACGGGGATTGCAGCAGCCGGTGGGTTGGGTGTGCATCGAAGCGGGTGCCTCGAAAGGGTTTGACCAGATGCCCCATGTAGTGCTGCGGCAACGCAGTAGGTGCTGCGTTGCAGCATGTCCAGGGCAATGAGACGACCAATGGAATGGGTAAATGCAAATGGAGAAGGGAAAGGCGGGTAAGGTGTAAGCAGACACGTGCAAGGCGCGTTGGGGCAGAGGAGGAGAGCTGGCGCACGTCGCTAGCCCTACCGGCTTTAAGACGATCAAGCTGAGCTTGCAGATCCTGTTGGCTTGCAGAAAGCTGCTCGAACTGCTCGTCTGCGAGGCCCTGCTGGCGCGCGATGATGCCGTGCAGCTCTGCATATCGCGTAAGAGTAACTTGTTTATGTCCATGGAAGCGTAAGAGCAGTCAAGTTGTTAAGAGATTACGCACCGGCAACGGCTGCCGAAGCTATGTTTTCGCCAAAGGAAGCCCGCGCTTGTGACATGGTTTGTAACGGGGCGTGCGAGTAGGGTCAGGGACAGAATCGGGGTTGCAAACACGTCTGCATTACTACTGCAGGGGCTAGGGCGTGCCCTGTGTTGCATAATGGTCAGGGGCCATGCATGGACGCAAGCACGTGTGTTAGACACGGTTGCCGGTGCACGCCCAAACGGAAATACCACGCTGCGCTCGGTACACCCATAGTTGTACGCCAAGCACCTAGTATAAACACTCACAACCATCACAAGATGTAGCCACCACGGCACCAGAAGTCACTTAGCGCTCTTAGCCTCTAACGCAGCCGGCATGAGTGTGGGCCAGGGGACCCTGGACAAGGGCCAGCGCCTAAGCCATATCTCTGACACCACCACGCACCAAACCAATGTCCAACAACAGCCCATGTGCGCCAGCGCATCAGGCCTGACGTCCCACTGCTCTCCAACCCCCGGCGGCCTCATTAGCACGTCCTTGGGCCGCTCGTTCAGCTGCCCTAGTGCCTCCTATTCCTGTCTGGCCCCCGAGACCCCGGCAGCTTGCTTAGCTTTGCTCCATCTGGGCCAACGCCCTGAAAGGCCCGCACGCCACTTTGTTCAATGCGGGGCCCTAACGCCTTCCACTCCTGTCCGCCCCCCGCAGACCCGGCATCTCGCCCAGCACGTGCGTGCGCCACAGCGCGCCGTCCAGCGCCGCACGAAGGTACGCCTCCTGGCGCAGCGAGAGGGAGGGAGGGACAACGCGCGACAGGCCAGATAAGCAAGTGGCAGATCAGGCTCTTAAGAGTAGAAAGAGTACAAACGCACCGGGCGCAACTTCTCTGGCATCGCCCACGGCTGCAGCCCGCCGCGAAGGGATCCCCTTTAACCCACATGCGGTTTGGCAGCACCAACGCCTGATACATTGAGGTTGTATCCGCGGCTCAGTCCCCGACTCGTGCACGCAAGCTGCCCCACCTGCGCCTCCTGCGAGGGCAGCTGCCGCCACTCGTGGCCCGGCACGCTCAGCACCCGCCAGCCGCGGGCCTCCAGGCAGCGCCGCTTGGCCAGCGTGCGACCCAGGGGCCTGGATGTGGCATGTGGGGGAAGAAAAAGCAACACATGTTGCCTGCGTGTACGTATGCGGGACAGCGCCGACGCAGTACGGAGATGCGTGCAGGCATTCGCAGGTAACGTATGGCGGTATGGGCAAAGGTACGCACCTGCGGCCGCTGCTATTGCGCCTATGTCACTACGACAAATCTGTGACGCCTCAGCGATGCCAGCGCTAGGGCACGTTGTGTCAAGTGGGGTGCACTACTCGCGTTGCGCCCGACCCATGATGTTCATCAGGCTTGCCTGTAGGGCCTGGACCTCGTGAAGTGGGACGGGCCATCCACTTCCACTGCCACGTTCCTGCAGGGGTTGATGGGGCACCGGGCTAAAACCGGTATGGAACCGGCCTAATGAAAACCATCCTGACCACCCCACTGTTGTATTGAAATTCAAAAAGATACGGGCCCATTTCGCCTGCCCTCCGTCGCGATGCCCAGCGATGGACGCAACGCAGCAACTGTATCATCCTGGCTTGGCCCGCCGGCTGTCCAACCCCCCTGGATGCTCCATGCCGCTAAGACGACCTGCCTTCCCACGTGGTGGCCATGTCCACGGCAGCATGGATGCGGCTGGCAAAAGGCACAATCTGGGGGTGTTCTGACTAGCCCACCTGCCCTCCCACGTGGCAGCCATGTCGATGCAATGTGTGCAACCCAGCAACGGCCACAGACCCACGGGCTTGCAGTGCGGCATCCTGTCTGAGCCCACCTTCCCTCCCACGTTGCCGCCATGTCTAAGCACTGAAAGCAACCCAGCAACGGCCATCACCTGGCCGTCTTTCAACTAGGCCCACCTGCCCGCCCACGTGGCGGCCATGTCGAAGGAGAAGAGGCCGTCCGTGGTGACGCGCTCCAGGGTGGGCCGGCAGCCCAGCCGCTCCAGCGCCGACGCAACCTGGCAGCAAGGTGGCAGCGGCAGGGCGGGGAGGGGGGAGCAATGCGATGACGGCGCGGGAAGATTGAGGTGCAGCGTAGTCTAGCGTGAGTAGTGTCTTAGTGGGGCGTAGTGCAGCAATTTGCACTGCCATTGGTACCGTCATCGTAGCATCGCGTGTTGAGCAAGGTACAGAAGGGATGCGTCATAGCTTCGGGCAGGGCTCCCCGTCGCTCTATTTCTTGACGCTTTGCCGACAAGCAAGCCGGGTAGAGCGCAACCATCGGCTTGCACGGCGGTGTGCCTGTTTGAACATTTACGCAATCAGCTACGCTACTGCAAGTGCCAGGCTGAGTAAACAAGGCATGGACCATCTTCCCACTCGCCCACCTGGGCGTGCAAGGCGGAGGTGGTGGTGGCCGCACGCGTGACGCGTCGCCACGTGGCACGTGCCAGCTGGGGCCATAAGACGCAAGGAAAGACCGAAGTCATTAGGCGCGCAGTGGCAAAGCGATAAAAGATGACTGCAGACCATATTCCAAGGCGATGCCATGTTCCGGGCTTGTCCAGTCACCTTACGTATGATTTAAGTCGAAGGCATAGCGCTACACGGCTCGGTGGGTGCCTAGTGGGCTTGCTCGTCGGACACGAGTTGTTGCAATGCGGCTCGCCAAGCAACGCTCAGGCGGTTGAGGGACGCCTCACCTCCATCTGCTCGTGGGTTAGTACCTGGGGGGGCGCTGTGACACCGCCGTACGTGTCCTGCGGCAGCGGAAGGTGTAGCAATGAGGAGAGTTGGCAAGGGTGGGGGCGCGTAACGAGTACGCACGCTTCGCCAATGGTAGCACGCCCATGGTGGTGCCATGGTGGCCCAGCCGTACGTGCCCTGCGGCAGCACCGGTCGCGAGCAGTGGTGGGAGCGGGCACAGGTGGGGAGGACAACGCACGCTGCCTCACGATCCCACTCTTGGCCCCAACCCCCCGCACGACCCACCTGCAGCATCAGCTGCGCCTGGAACAGTTGCATGATGCCTGCAAAAGGGGAAGCGATCCGAGGAAGCCTCAACAAATCTCATCACAGTCTCAACAAGTAAGCTTTCTCATATCACTTACCAGGCGGCCACGCGTCATCGACTCACAAGTGAGCCAGGGCCCCAGTCGATGCCGTCATGCAGGCATGTCCACTGTGGCGACACAATGGTCGGTAACCGTTGCCAATAGACCTTTGCCCCAAGCCGTAAGGCAGCGTGGTAACGGAGGACACACTGTTGCCCACCTGGCACGCTGAGGCCGCTGAGGTCCATGCCCGCCAGCCTGCCGTACAGCGCCCCCAGCATGCCCTCGTCCACGTGGCTCAGCACGGCGCAGCACCACAGCACGTGGATCAGCACGCGCGGCGGCAGGCCGCCGCCACCGCCGCTGTCGCCTCCCTTTTTCTCGCCACGCCGAGCGCCGTCACCACCACCATCACCATGGCCGCCGTCGTTGCTGCGGTGGCGGCCCCGTGCACCTCCAGCTCGTGCTGCTGCTGGTGGAGTTGGTGGGGTTGCAGTGGGGTCTGGCACGCGTGCCAGCTGCGCCACCCGGGCGCACAGCTCCCGTAAGAGGGGCGGGTCGTAGTGGTTGAAGGCGGCGAAGGCGGCGGCGGTGGCGGCCAGGTCCACGGGCGTGAGGGCGGGCGAGCGCAGGTGTGGCCTGTGGAGCGGTGTCGGACGGGGCGAAGGGGCGAAGTGCTCCACACTAAGCAAAGTAAGCGAGAAGGTGGACCGATCCATAGGGCCGGTGGTGTGACGGTTCCTACGGTATTCTATGGGTGGCAGGACTCTCCTGCGAAAACGGAACAGTGCAAGCTTCGTATACAGCGACAAGGCACGCACCTCACTGCTGCGGCGTACGCCGCCATCAGCTGCGGGCTGTAATGCCGCGCACGCGCCAGCGCCCACATCAGCCGCGCGGCGGTGCGCGGTGTGCAGCCCGCCAGCCGCCCCGCCGCCGCCGCCGCCACCGTGCCGTACATGGCCTCGTGGTAGTAGTTGAGGTCGGCCAGGCAGTAGCAGATGTTGGCTAGGGCCTTGAGGGTGGGATACCGGGAGAAAGGGGTCAGATGGGGCGGAGACACGGGCATCCACTAGGGCTTGCTGGAGCAGGGCATGAGCGAACAAGGGCCCTCATCGCCAGCCCACCGCACGTGTACGCCAGTGTCAAGCCCCGGACGGGGGGCCTGTGTACCCCCTGTGCCGGCACGCAGGGGCCCCCGTCCGGGGTTTGGCAGTGGCGTACACGTGCAGTGGGCTGACAATGAGGGCCCGAGGCCGGCGCGCACGCACCTGCATATCCATCCGATGCGCGCGGCGTATGACCTCGTCCCGCACAGCCCACACCAGCTCCGGACAGTACGGCCCTGGCGCCCCTCCCTCCCTGCCCACGCCTGGCGCTTCTGCTTCTCCCGCACCCCTCTCCGCTTCCGCCCCGGACCCAAGACCCATCGCCCGACGAGGCCCGCGGCCTCCAGCTCCGTCCGCTGCGGCCCTAGGCCCAGCCCTTCCTGCCTCCCGCCTGGCAGCTGCAGCCGCCGCCCTCCACGCCCTGTGGTGCGCTATGCACAGCATTGATAAATCCTGGTCGGAAAAGGCACCGAGGCCCCCGCCCGAGGGCGCGGCTCCGCCTGGCTGGCTCCTGGGGTCAGCCTCATTCCCATCGGGGTCCGCACCAAGCAGCTCACCCCCACCCCCGTCACCGCTGGTGGTGATAGTGGTGCTGCTGCTGTCGTCCCAGCCGCCCTGAGACCCAGGCCCCGGCCCAGCCTGGTCGGGTCTGGCCACCCCGGACACCCGCGCCACGGCTCTCAGCAGTGGACTGACGTCCTGCCGTGCGGCCGAAAGCGACCAGGCCAGAACGGACACTGCGTGTGGGTCCAGGCGCGGTCGATGGGGCTGCTGCGGACCCCGCCGTTGGTCGGACCCATTCGGTTGCAGGCTCATAGAACCAGCACCAGCACAAGCGCCTTCGGCCAGCTCCCCAGCCCTCCCGGCGATGCTTCCCAGCAGCTGCCGCGCCGCCCGCCCCCTGCCCGCCACCACCAGCCCCCACGCCGTGTTGGCCAGCTGCTGCTGACTCATGTCGCGCACGTGCCCGGCCGCCAGGCGCTCCAGCGCGCCGTACAGGCCGTCGTACAGCGCGCGGCCCTCCGCGCCGTACAGGTCTGAGTCATCCGTAGGCTCGCTAGGGCTAACGCCTCCGGATCTGTGCTCGGTATCGCTGCTGCGTCTGTTGTTGCTGCTGCTGCTGCTGCCGGCGTGGATTGTGGCCAGATCGTTACCAAAAGGGAACCCAAAGCCATCGCCACCCAGCCCCATGTCGTCCTCCAGCATTCCTCTGCTAGCATCCACATCTGAACCTGTGTCCCTGGTCGAGGATCCCGATGCACTGCTGCGGCCTTCCCCGGCGGCCTCTGCCGCTGCCCCTTGTGCCGCTGGGTAGAAGCGAAGGGTGGCGAACGCCCAGCACAGGTTGGAGATCCCCACCGGCTCGTACCTGCACGCGCATACGGGGTCACACTCCATCACAGCTACACCACGTGTTGTACTGTCCTAGGTTCCTCTTGCCTCCGATTGCAACCTTAGCAACCGACTTATGTGTAACCGTACTGTACACTGTGGGATAGGTCCTTTCGCTCTCTTTGCTAGCGGTTTTGATGCCGCCCCCTTGCGCCCCCGACGCGCCTGCTCCTGTGCCCCGCAGCAATGCACTCCGCGGCCGCCAGCACCAGGCCCGCGTGCCGCCGTCCCGCGGTGGCAAACGCCCACAGCACGTTGCACAGCGCCTGCACACACGGTATCGGGCCACGGCATCGGGCCATGGTATCGGGCCATGAGAGAGTACGACATGCCGTGTTATTGTGGCACTGCCTGTTGCACAGCGCCTGCACACGTGGGGGGTCATGCGAGGGTACCACATCTCACGGTACCATGGCACGACCTGTGCCCTGCATTGCGCCTGCGCAGGTGGCGGCACGCCGTTCACACATGACTCATGCGTACGGCATCTTGGCTTCCGACGCCAAGGCGCATGGCAAACCCTCGCTCACCTGTGGAGGCATCGCGAGCTCCCTGATTTGCCGTGCAGCGACATGCCCTAAAACGTCCCAGAAGCCTGTTGTCGCCCGCTGCTGCTGGTCCTCTTGCTCCATTTGCTCACGCCCCGCATCTGCCTCAGACATACGCCTCCGCCTTCGCAGCCTCGTCTGCCCCTGGCCCTGCGGACCCTGCTCCGGCCCCCACTGCTGCTGCTGCCCCTGCTGCTCCTGCACCTGCCTCCGCCCCGGCTGCTGCGCGTCCCTCAACGGTGCAGACTGCTCCAGCTGCTGCGGTGGCGGCTGCAACAGCACCTGGTCAGGGCCAAACAGCTTAGCACACGCCCAGGCTAATTTTGACACCTCCTTGGGTTGGAGGTCCCATATCAGGGGCTCTCCTCGCCCTGCCTCCCGACTGCCGTCTGCCGCTCCCTCCTCTTCCTGCTGCTGCTGCTCCCGCCTCCCGCGCGCACGGTCCCCAACGCCTCCCTCATCGCCTACCCGCCCTGCTCGTGCGCCCGGCCGCTGGGCCGGCAGCAGCATGCGCCACTGCACCTCCTGCACCAAGGCACGCACGTTCGTGTCCCTCCCCGCGGCGGGCCCAAACTGCGCCAACGACCAGCAGCAGTGGCACATGTCGCCCGGTGACAGCGTGCCCGCGCGCACGTGTGGCACTAGGACCGCGGCCAGCCAGCTGGCTTGGGCCAGCAGCTCGGTGGAGGCGCCCTGGCTGATTTCACCGGGTAATTGCCGTTGCGGATAGTGGCCATGGTTGTGGGTACGCTGGTTCTTGTTGCTTCCTGGTGCAGGCGGAGGGCCACGTTGCTTGCATTGGTAGCCCAGCTGCCCCAAGGCGTCTACCAGCTGCTCTGCGTTGCGCAGCCCGGACGCAGCAGCTGGGCTGCGGACGGCCTGGCTTCGGGGCGGGGATGGAGGGTCCCTGCCCGTTCGCCTGTTTAGGAAGGGGCGGTCGCTGCTTGCTGTTTGAGGCACCGTATGGTGGCTGTCCTGGTACGGGCGCCCAACGCTGGAGGTAGGCGCTGCAGGGGAGTCCTGCTGCTGCTGGGCTCCTTCGCCGGACACCTGTCGCTTTACACTCGTCGCCGCAGCTGCAGTCGCTGGCCTGCGCATCAAGTGTATGTAGCGCGCACTGAGGTGTCGCCTGTCCGCCTCGCTCACGAGCTGGCCGGCAAGCCATGCCCTTTGGCCGCTGCTGTTTACGCTGCTGCGCTGCCCCATCTGGGCCGCATGCCTAGATGACATGGACGACAAGAATTGGTGGGCCACAGCCTGTGCCCAGCCGTCCGAAGGACAGCGATAACGAAAAATGGAGGAGGAAAGGCGTGACGAAAGGGTTCAAGCCAATTGGCATAAGCATAGATAGCTATGCCTCTAGCCTTAAGGGTTATGCAAACTTGGTGAACAAGCTCGGCGGTTGAATGGGGCTCGGCATTGGGCGATGGGTGTTGTTCAGACGAGCGCATCGACAGCTGCCAGTTTGTGCTTGTCCACCAAGCCAGGACATACAGTATATCTCACGTACACATAACGTCAGGGAGGGCGGCCAACAGTGGCCCTGGTGTCGCGATTGCCGGCACACGATGTTTAGGGCACGGGCCGCAGGCTTCCTTGTAGGCTTTGGGACAGCGGGAGTGCTTGCAGCCTACCAATTGCGTCAGGACATTGTCAAATCGCACGAGGCGACCCTCAAGCAGGTCGGAACGTGCACTGGAGGCAGCACGCTGCAGTATGTGTTTCATCCGCAACGGAGTCCACTAAAAGACAGTCTCACGATTACTCGCCTGGCTTCTGACACGAGTGCCCGCATCTACCCTTCGCTCGTAGGCTGATGAGTACCGGAAAGGCCTCGAAAAGCGCGTCGTTGCCCTGGAGGCGACGGTAGCGGCGCTTGCGGCGAGTGCAGAGCCGCAGTCCACGGGGGCAGCGGCAGCAGCGGCGGCAGCACCAGCAGCTGAGGTGGTGGCACCCGCGGACTCTTGACGTGTGTGACGCCTCCGCGACAGCGCTCCTATGGCAGTTACGTGGAGCCTTGGCCACACGGCTAGTACTGGTCAAGGGCACAGGCTCATGCTTTGAGCCTATCAGCGGGCATTCAGGCTCCTGCGACTGACAGGACTGAATGGGGGCACAAGTGTCTGCCCCGGCGGGCCGTGGTGCAAGTTTGCACATTGGGAGCAGTCGTATGTGTGTTAGGGCTATGGCGCGAGTGGCGGACGTGGCGCTGGGCTTTATTAAGTCGTAGTAAGGCCAAGGGGCGCAACGTGCATGAGATGGCGCGTGCGTGGTGCGAGGGGCCGTCAATGCAACACGCACGTACGCAGACTGGAAGGCATCGGCCCCCATGCCAGGGCTGCGCTTTGGGTTCGTGGGTTGTGTTTTTGCGCTTAATCAGTCAGTAAGGTACTGTCGTGCTATGCGGGCATCTGGACGCTTGATGCCGAGGGCCGTGTGCGTCCGCACATATCTTGGCACGTGATGGGGCTGTTGCCACATGATGCATGTTGTTGACTGAAAACTGGTCGTACGGTTGCAACTGCTTGTCGCTCGGGGTACGGCTGGGGCTGCGGCCGTGGTCATTGAGGCGGACCTTTTGGGGCGGAGGCACGGGGCAGAGGGGCAGCGGTGTCGTCCATCGTCCACTTCCAGGCCGTTTGTGTCCAGGGCAGAAGCAGGAGTGTAAGCGAGTGTGTTTATACACTTTCGCTTGTCACGCATGGCAGTTATGCAGCCGCTTCAACCCTCGCCCGACAGGCGCCCGGCTTTGTTAATGTGGTGAACTACATGGCAATAAGACGTGCGCTGACATGCGGATCACCAGCCACTGCTAAGGGCCCTGCAGGGCAACCGGGCTTACCAGTGCTGTAGCAGGATCCTTGAAGACAGCAGTACCGTGGGGGGCGCAGTGGCAGCCGACAGCCCGTTGGCTACACCACCGCTATAAAGGCTTGCGCTGTAGGGGTGTTCGCTGCGCTCGAGTCACCTCAACTCCTCAAGTCCTCCAACAAGCGTTAAGACGCCTCAATGAGGGGCCGTACGGCTAAGGAACCTGTTAGAGAGCACCAATGCGTGCCATGTGCGCATAGTCCTTCAATCCCTATCACAGCCTTATGCCTCAGTAACCCCGCCTGCCGGACGCCTGCTTTGAGGCGACGCAGCGCGGCATGGCATGCAGAGCGCAGGGAGTGGCGGGTGAAGTGTGCCCGTGCTAAATGAAGCGGCACAGGGAATTGCATGTGTGACCACATATCGCCATAAGAGCACAATTACGCACGGGCAGGCAAAGACACAATCCATGCATCAGTACCCGGAGCAGACGCCATGGGCCATGGCGGCGGGGGAGCGTCCATGCCTGTCCCGTGCATACGTCTGTGAGGCAGCCCCGAGTGCATGCGACCCGTCCCATGAGCTATGACGCGTCTTTGCATCCCATCTACCCCATCCCATCTACCCGTACCGTACTCGAGGCTTTCCGGCAGACCGGACTCGTGTGACAATCTTCAGGCCACCCAAGAAAAGCCAAAAGCCACCATTCCGTGAGACTGGGCAGCACGATGTGTCACAGACACGATAATGTCACCATGCCGCCTCCTATCAACAAACCCAGGCTCCCCGCACTCCTCAACCGAGGCGTGCAGCTGCTGTCCAAGCCCGCTCAGTACCCCAGCCTCCTGGACGCCTGCCTGCGGGTCGCCCGTGCCGCCGCCCGCGCGTTAGCATCCCCACCGCCCGCCCCGTCCTCCGACGCCCCAGCTCCGGAACCCGACAGCTGCACCCCGCCGATCTCCTCCATGCCGTCGTCTTCGCTTGGCCGTGCGGCCGACGCGGCGCGGCTGAGCGGAGCCGTCCCCGCCTCGCTGCCGGGACCGCCGCCCCCGCCTTCGCTCCCGCCGCCAGCGCCAGTGGGGGTCGTGGGCCTGCGGAACAGAGGATGTGTTGTGCCTGAAAGGATCCTCCGATGGAGTATCTCGCAGATGCCAGCTGTGGGGTCCGCATGCACAACGCTAACAACACATGCTTCTTGAATGGTAGTCGGTATTGCGTAGCAGGAGCTGGGAGCGCTGCCGGACCCCCGAGCTTGTCTGGCCGGCCCAGTGCTTACTGCGAGGTCCGCTCCTTGTCCTCCTTCTCCTTGGCGCGCCGTGCCGCCCGGTCGGCGTAACGGTCCTTGGGCTCTGCGACAGGGCACGGCACGGCACGGTGCAGCCAGCAGATCAGCTTCACCCCAGTTCCTTGTCTTCCCCTCCAGCTCATCATCCACGCTTCGTGTGCGGAAGGACACCCGGGTGCGTGCCTGGCGTGGACCAATGCAACTAAGCGGGTCGGCAGTCACAAAGCATGGCCGAAGGAGCACTGCTCGACTCACTGCGGTACTCGTATGACGTCTCGGACCCGATGTCCTGCACGGATGGGCAGGGCATGGTTGCCAGCAGTCAGAGCAGAACCGGTGCGCGGAGAAATAGCATACCGGTAAGGCATACGGGATAGCAAGCACATGAAACTATGCTTGCAGCGTTGAAAGGAAACGCGGGATGCCAGCGCCTCCTGGCCACCAGGAGGCAAAGGTGACCGTGCCACAGGCCGCACAACACGGCACAACCCACCTGCGACATGGCGCCGCCGCGTGACGTCTGCCGCCCGAACATGCTTGTCCTGCCCAGAGGGGGATCCACATGGGTGTTAGGTACCGTACATTGGCTGGACTAGCGCCTGACCAACAGGGCACTTCCACGCACTTCCCCACACATCCATACGTAAACCGTAACGCGAGTTCCCTTCCCACCTGCTGGACTCCCTGGAGGGCCCCATGGGGCTGGGCGCGTCACCCCTCCGCCGTGCGTCCACCGCCGTCCGCGCGCTGGACAGCCGCTCCTCGCGACCCTCGCGCACCAGCTTCTGGCCCTCCGTCAGGGCCGCCTCCGAGCTGGACCGCAGGTGCTCCTGCGCGCGGCAGGTCCCGTGGGATGGGCAGCAACGCACGATCGCAACAGTACGCCTGCAGAGGCTTTTCGTAGATGTGCATGGCAACTTCGGATGTGCCGGCTTCCCACCAGAAGAAACCGTCAGCTGCGAGGCTGGTCCATCACGCAGTGTCCCGGACCCTTACTCTGCAATCGTAGTGAACTACCCCACACCACGATGACAACAGATCGCAGGCTTGACAGCCAGCAACTCTTTCAGACATCTGGGAATGGTGCAAGGCAGTCTGGCGCTGCGCGGCGCACCTCCAGGGCTGCTGACTTGTTTGCCATGCGCGTCGAGGCCCGCAGGATGCTGGTGGTGAGGCGCTCCAGGGCGGCGGCCAGGCTCTCGCCGCCCAGGTGGGCCACGTTCTCCAGGTTCTGCATATGGCAAAAGGGCACACACGCAGGGGAAGCAGGGCGTATGTACGGTCAGGGAGGCATATGCCCATGAAGTGTTTTGACTAAGCCTGGAACGGAATGCCGATGAAGAGTGCACAGAAGCATCGGCGCCAACTTGCAAATACGGCGTGACGTGTCCATACGGCAGGCGATCTGGGCCCAGCTCACACTGCTTCCTTAGCCCATTGCAATCAGTGAGTTGGTAGGATCAGCTTATGCAGCGATCACATCCGGTGCCGGGCGTACTAAGGCGCATGGTTACGACTGTGGCACAAGCACCAGTCTCCACGTGGCCGGCAGCTACACTCGCACCTCAACCGCCCAGGATCCCTCCAACGCAAAGCCCCAACTGCCCAGCCGGTGCGCCGCACCCACCCTCATGAGCACGTTGAGCCGCAGGTGCACCTCTCCCGCGCCCACGGTGCAGATGAAGGGCCCCGCGTCCTCCCGCTTGCGCAGGTCGGTGATGAACGTCTCGTCCTCCAGCCGCGGGATCAGGCCCGTGTGCCAGCCTGCGGGGGTACGGCAGAGGCGCCAACGCGGGTGTAGCCTTGCAGTTCGCACTAAACCCTAGGTGACACATCCCGAAGACAGGGAATGCACTGATACCATATGCAAAGGGTGTACTACATGAGGTGTGGAGACGAGGGTGTCCTGATGGCTTGCCGTCATCCCTCGCAGTGGGTGCGCACTAGGCACACCAGCCTGGATGCCTCAGCACCAAATGCGGCAAGCAGCTGAGAGTTAACCAAGCCTATGCAAGCCGCGCGTGTGCCACGTCATGGCACGCCGACGACAGAGCCTGCTGCTATGCTCCCTTTTGGGGAAACACTCTCCCAGCTGCCCCACCGAAGAAGGTGCGCCCCAGCGCGCGGTTGCTCTCCACCGCGAACCACGTGTTGCAGGACACCTTGTGGCAGCCGGGCGTGCTGGGCAGCGGCACCAGGCCGTACGACACGAAGGTGTCACGGTTGTACGACTCCTCGCGGGCGTACACCATGAGCAGCAGCGCCGGCCAGCCCTGTTAAAGGACGAGAGCAAGAGGCAGGCAAAGCAGGGCGGTTTATTTTAAGACGCAGCAAAACCACCAACAACCGTTCCCCCGATACAAAGGTTCTGCTTGATACACTGTCCCTCCACCTGCGAGCTGTAGAGCGCCTTCTGTGCCGCTCCCGCTCGCTCGCTGGGATATGGCGCTGTACCCCACGCTGCGTTCCACCCGCTTCCCCCAAGCCCTCCGGCCGGCCTTCCAACCAAAGCCCCGCACCTGCAGGCTCTGCGTCTGCATGTGCACCTCCAGCGGGTGCTCCCACACCACCAGGTCCTCCTCGTCCACCTCGCTGCTGCACGCCTGCGTCGCGCCCTGTGAACAGCAAACGGCCGTTTGTGGGTAGCGAGTTCACAGCATGGCCTTCCTAATAGAGGATGCACGCAGTGCAATCCCTGCTGTGCCTTCTGCCCGCTAGCCATCCTAGCCAGCGCGCTTGCGGCAAGCAGCTAGCATGGTCAGCTTAAACGTACATCCCAATCGGTTCATGTCCACCTAAAAATCGTGGTAGCACAGCCTCCACAACCACCGCCAAATCCTTTCCTGCTCACCTGCTGCAGGCCGCGCAGCACCTGCCACGACTTGCTGGGCTCGTACAGCAGCTGCCAGCGGCAGAACAGCATGGGCTGCGTGAAGCCGCTGGCGCCCACGATCTCGCCCACCACGTGCACGTCCGCGAAGCTGCTCTTGGCGGCGTGCCCCTGGTCCTTGGCGCCGCCCTTGGAGCGCTTGCCCTGCGGATGTGTACGTGGTCCAGACCCGTCACACCATGCATGAATTGGTCCCCTGACCGTGCGCAGGAAGGCCGCGCCCTTTCCTGGACATGCTTTCCCTGTTTGTCCTAACTTGCCAACCTGAATACAGGCTGCCCCTGGCTCAGGTGGATCGCTGACTCGCTGCCCGGCAGTAGCTCTAACTGTGCACAAGGCACAGGTGAAGGCCGAGGCAGCAAGTGCGCAACAGGAAGCAGGGTGTACGCACGTCTTTGGAGGGCGCCCGCTTGAAGCCGCTCCCCCGCCTGCTGGGCCGCACTGCGCCCGTCACGCTGTCGAGGCTGTCCTGGGAGGAGCGCAGCAGGTCCTGCTGAGACCTGGGGGCAACCGCACAGCGGCGAAGCAGTTAGTGGCTGTGCGTGAGTTCCTTGCCATGCCTGCTGTAACCTTGGGGTAGAGGTGGAGAAAGGCCGCGTGGGCATGGATTCCGTTACAGGCTCCTGCTTGACACAAAGGGCCGCCCGCATGGCGCCGAGGGGGACGCGCACCCCCTCACGGCGCAGGCATACATAAGTAACTCCCGCAAGATAACAATTAGCAATGATCGCTGCACACAGCGGTGGTGAGTACTGCCGATGGGGCGAATGTGAAGGCCGTTCCAGTCGTCTGAGCCACTGGCTGTTGGGCCAGGGCGCTTACCGTGTGCGCATGGGGCTGTCCGCCTCCGAGCCCGCCTCCGAGGGTGTGGCGCCTCCGCCGCTGGCCGCCGACATGCGGCGCCGGGAGCGCGTGGCGGGCTGCTGCTGCGGGGGGGACTCCCCTGTGTCGACCACCAGCCCGTAGCTGGGGGGAAGGGGCGTGGTTCACAGGTTTAGGATACCCATAAAGCGCGAGAAATCGGTTTAGGATAAGAGGGGGCTGGGTGATGAAGGGACAGGAAAGGGCTTGTGGAGTATGATGAGCGGCAGGTGTGCACACAGTTGAGCCGTGAGACCTGGTGAGGCTTGCAGAATGCCGGGGATGTCTTCATGGTGAGGCGGTATTGTACCGCCGGTCTAGGGTGCAGTACAGGTGCCGGTAAGATGCACGTGCTCGCTTTGAGGGAAAGCATATGTGGCTGCTTAGCCTCAGTGGCCGAATGTACCCATCGGCCCAAGCTACCCACCGAGCCATCTCCGCATCCATGTTAGGGCCGGGCGACGGCGCTGCAGATGCTGTTGGGGTTTCCGCTTGCGAGTCAAGCCCAGCTGCGCCAGCGCCAGGGCCTGGACCAGGGCCGGGCGATTGGGGCGGGGTGTTCCGGACGTTCCTTCCCTTGTCTGGGCTGGCCTGCGCTAGACGTCTCCTGTCACGCCGAGCATCTCGCCGCTGCGCAAGCGTCTCCTCGTCCAGGCCCGAGGTGCCCCCGGCCCAAGGCGCTCGCTCCGGGCCTGGCTGCCCTCCTGACCCTAGCCCTAGTGGCTGTCCCGAGTTAAACTTTGGGCCGGGAAGCATTTTTGACAGGTCCATGGCGATTGACGCTCGTTTTTATCCTCCTCAAGACGCGAATAGGGAAGTAGGAAATATTGGCCTAGAAACTATGCTTTACTCCATGTGAATTGTCGAGGTGCTCTGGAAGGACACCCTAACAAGTGCACAGAGATCATTACTGCTTGCGTTGCAATATGTTGCAAAGGTAGGGCTGCAAAAGACTTCTCGCGATTGGAAGAGCACCTGAAATGCAGAGCTGTCAGAAAGGTGCCAGGAAGAGTGCTTTTGTGTATAATGTGTATAACATACATATGTTCATTATGGCAAGATAGTCCTGTCGCGTCGACCTCTCTGTTTTGGACGTTTGGTTTGGTTTCGGGAGGGTGCCGTATGCCAAACAACAAGGGTTACAGAACAGAACAGGAAGAGGGGCCACGCACTGGAACCAAACCCTTTGCATCGGACTGCTGTTCTTCTTCTTGCGTATAAGAGAAGCCCAGGGTACCCACGTTGGGTGGGGCCGGCGGCGCCATGGCCCCGGCAGCAAAGCCGGCAAAGGCCGGCAGCAAAAAGGTGGATGCAGAGGCCCTGAAGAGTGATGTCCAAGCCTTTGCGGCACAGCTGGGTCTGGCTGCGGGCGCAGGGGGCGGTGACGATGCCTTCTCCGACTTCGCGCCTAGCAAGGCGAAGCAATCTATAGCTGGTAGCAAGCCCAACAAGCGACAGCGCTTGAATGACGATGCCGACGTTAAAGCAGCTAGCCCTGCGGGTCGGGCTGCGAAAGCGGAAGCCGGCCGCCCTCAGCATCAGCCGGCGGCCGGGCAGCAAAAGCCCAGCAAAGCCCGCAAGCAGGACGGCGATAAGCGTCAAAAGCAGCAACAGCCAGGCGGCCACCAGCGCGGTGCAGCTCCGCAGGACGGCAAGCCAGCGGCCCGTGGCAGTGCCGAGGACGCTGACGGAGGCCAGGCCGCGCAGGCGGAAGCCAAGAAGCGGGATTGGAACTTTGGAGTAGGAATGCGTCCAGGTAAGGCAGGTGTCTGTCCTTGTATGCACTGGTGTTTGACAGTGCTACGCCAGGAGGTATGCAGGAGAGCTGCTTGTGCTTGCAACTCCTGGCGGCAACGGTGGCCCCCCCCTGTGGCCGACTGGACTACACGTAATGTACAACATGGTACAACTGCGAACCCCCGTTTGTAACCTTGCTCATGTTGCAGGTGAGGCCAAGGGCTTCAAGTCCCTTCTGGGCAAGGCGGAATCCAGCGTGTGGTACCAGACAGCAGCTCAGCTGGCCTCTCTCATACCCCCCAAGCCCGCCCCCGCGCCGCCTGCGGAGGAGGCGGCCCCAGGGGGCAAGAAGAAGGACAAGAAGGGCAAGAAGGGGGCCAAGGGCGATGACGGCAGCGACGCAGCGGCGGCAGCAGCAGCTGCAGCGCCCCCGGCTGCCCCGGAGGCACCGCAGTTTGACAACGATGCATACGAGCGGAAGCGGGCAGCGGCGGAGGCGCTGATGGAGGCGGAGGCGGCGGCCTTTGAGAAGGAGCTGTCGAAGCGCAACCCCAGCGATGCACGGTGGCTGCAGCAAGTGCGGAGGGCGGGTACCGGCTCCGACAAGATGGCCGCGGCGTCGCTGCTCGTGCAGGTGCGTGGAGCTTCAGAGGAAGACCGGTCAACAGATTTCAGCGGTTTTGCGGATTGGCAGGCATGCGGAGGCTGGCGTGGGATCTGCGCTCACACTCCCAGGCGGCGAGCCTCTCGGGGCATTGAGCCGCTTGGATTTAGAAGTGCAGCCATTGAACACTGGCCACATGATAGCGGTGGTTCCTTACCTGAGCCATCCGCATAGCTCCAGGCCAGGACATTTGGACTTCTCCGCCATTCACACATGCAGCCGCACGCACAGGATACAACCACGTGCCAACCGCACACGGGTAGTGCCTTGATCTGCTGTCTGCAATGCACTACACTCCCAGGCGAGGAGCCCTCGGGCCCTGAGCCGCCTGGATTTATCAGTGCAGCAAGTAAACCCTGGCCACATGATATCGGCCACTGCCATCCAGGCGTGTTTCGATTAGCTCCAGGCCCGAACACTTTTCACTGCTCGCATGTTAGCCTTCGGTGCACGCTCGGCTCACAGCTTGTGGTTACACAGCATGGGGTCACTGGTCAGCTGCGAACCTGCGCTCACACTCCCAGGCGGCGAGCCCCTCGGGGCACTGAGCCGCTTGGATTTAGAAGTGCAGCCATTGAACGCTGGCCATATGATAGCGGTGGTTCTTCACCTGAGCCATCCGCTTAGCTCCAGGCCCGAACACACCTTGAGCACAGGTCCCACACTCCATGCTGCAGCCCCCACTCGCGTCAGCGCGTCGCATCTGCGTTTTCATACCAGGCTCCATCCATGCGTCCCCGTAACCAATAACCCACATGCCGAATTCGTCTATCTGTCGCAGGAGTCTGCAGTGGCCAGCATGCGTTCCCTGGACCAGCTCATCACGCTGGCCACCAAGCGCCAGGGCGGCAAGGAGCTGGTGCGGCAGGCCATGGAGGCGCTGCAGGTGCGGGCAGTGCAACGGCAGACTGCCATTTGTCAATGTTGCATGCATGCATGTCCTTTGGGCGTGCAGGCCACGGAGGTGCTGCAGGCTGCGGCAGCAACGCGCGGTACTTCAGGCACTCTGGGATGGGATCAAGGTTGATCGGTATGGGTATCTCGCCCTACAAGAAGGCACACGCATTCTTTTGCCGCCGTGCTACCCCCAGGAGCTGTTCGTCAAGGTTCTGCTGCCCGACCGGAAGCTCAAGTTCCTGGAGCAGCAGCCGCTGCAGGTGAGAGCACCCCCGCCGGGACACCACCGCAGGCAGCTACAGCAGCAGCCACGTGATTACACGACCACCTGTGCCAGTTCCGGCGAGCCCAGTAACAAACGCCGCTGCGTTCACGGCGTAACTCTGCCGGTTGGCTACCGTTGGCACGCTTAACTACTGTGCAAGTCATGCCTATTATCCTTTCTGCGCACGACGCCACACCAAGCACCGCAGACCCCCGCCCGGCTGCCACGACGCCCTTCCCGGCCCCCGCCCAGGACCTGCCCCCCGGCCGCGACGGCGACCGGCTGCTGCTGCTGTGGTGGACGGAGGACTGCGTCAAGCGGCGGTACGCCATGTTCGTGAGCGCGCTGGAGGAGCACTCGAAGGACAACCTGGAGTTCCTCAAGGAGAAGGCCATGCGCGTGATGGCCGAGCTGCTGGCCGCCAAGCCCGAGGGAGAGGCCAGGCTGCTGGCGGCGCTGGTCAACAAGCTGGGAGACCCGGCACGACAGGTGGGTATTTGAGTCAGCACAAGAGGGTCTGGCGTGAATGGCTAGGATGCAGAGGCTAAGGGTGGGAATGGGGTTGATAGGGCGCTGGTCAATAAGCGGGGAGACCCGGCAAGACATGTGGGGAAGGGGTAGAGGGTGTGTGGGGTGTCATTGGAGTTCTAAGGGGGCGCTGTTAAGCAAGCGGGGAGACCTGGCGCGGCAGGTGGGGAGGGGGTGAACGGGGTGGCAAAGCCATCGCGAGGGACCCAACGGCTCTTGGTACAGGTTATGTGGTACGAAGGAAGCCTCCTTGATGTGGCTGGGCTGTGGTGACGCACGCTGTGGTGACACGTGCCTGGGACGTGCCCTGCCCGCCACAAGTGTTGAAAACAGGTGTCGCTACCCCGCGCGCTCCTTCCCGCCAGGTCGCATCCAAGGCCGTGTACCTGCTCAACCAGCTGCTCACTTCGCACCCCGTCATGAAGCCGGTGGTGGTCAGAGAGGTGGGCAATACGTCTGTTGGCGACGCGGCCGTGTGCGTGTCATGCATCGCACCTTCTCGGGTCAGCTTACATATGGTGCCGCATACAAGGCACTGTAGCGCAGTCTGGTAGACCATGTAGTAGCTACGCGTTACAACGTCCACACCGCCTGACTCTGTGGGGAGTGTGGTAAGAATACGCAGAAAGGAGGCGGGGCCTAGGTGCCTCGGGGCCGGGGGCCTTATCTGCGGGCACGCCGCTTGCGCCGGTATGCTTGCAATGGCTTCAGGTCGTACATCGTCCTGTATCAGATGCTTGTATAATCCTGGGTGCATGTTGGAACATTGCATGATAGCAGTTATCAAACCGCGTCACAACCTCCATACTGCTTAGACCCACCGTGCGGCAGCGTGGCAAGGAGATGCGGAAAGGCACACGGCCGTTGCAGCAACAGCCGCATTTGCGGCGGAGGGCCAGGCCTTTGTACGGCAGCCCTGACGCTACGGTTGCCGGATATACTCACAATGAAGTAGCTTTCCATCCGATTCAATATGATTGCACAGTCAGGTTAGGTGTATCACGAAGTCGCGTCACAACCTCCATACTGCCTAGTCCTCTCGTGCAGCAGCGTGGCAAGGAGATGCGGAAAGGAACACGGCAGCTGCGGCAGCAGCCGCATCTTTGCGGCGAGGGCTGGGCCTCTGTACGGCAGCCCTGACGCTGCGGGTGCCGGATACTCTCACAACGAAATACCGTTTTAAATGAAATGTCACTTGTTGTAGACGCACGCACGGGGCATGGTCAGGTTAGATAGAGCATGCACACGCGTCACAACCTCCATACTGCCTAGTCCTCCCGTGCAGCAGCGTGGCAAGGAGACGCGCACAGAAACCGGTTCTGGCTAGCCGCTGCGCGTGCAGTTAGGGTCGAGGGCCCCCAGCGGTCCCGGCCCACGGCTAGCAGGTCCGTACAAACCTTATCACCATTGCACCATTCGGTCTTTGGCCGTTGGATGCCAGCTGCAGCGTGTGTGAAATATGCCATGTGGTATGGCTAGGCATTGTTCTGCATGGTCCACGGCCACCGATGCCAGGATTTAGCAATGCGCGCGCGCGTCACAACCTCCATACTGCCCAGTCCTACCGTGCAGCAGCGTGGCAAGGAGACGCGCATACTAACCAGGCGCCGGCCGGCCGCTGCGCGTGCAGCTCCCCCGGGCGGGCAGCCCCAACGCGGCCCCGCCCGTGGCCGGCTGCGCCTCACACCATTCCCACACCCTAACACCCACTCCCGCAAGCACACACACAACCCACTCTACCCACAGCCACTCCACCCCCACACCAATATTGGTACTACCAAACCCAGCTGCACCGTTAACCCACGACCGACTTGGTCCATTACCCCATACTTGCAGGTGGAGCGCTTTGTGTTCCGGCCGCACCTGGCCGACAAGGCGCGCTACTACGCGGTGGTGTTCCTGGCGGGCCTGCCGCTGAGCCACCGCTCCTCGGAGGGCGGCGAGGCGCTGGCGCGGCGGCTGGTGGAGCTGTACTTCACGCTGTTCCGCATGGTGGTGGAGGGGCACATCGGGGCGGCGGCCGGCCTGCGCAAGAAGCAGGTGGGAAGGGCAGAAGAGCAACAAGGCAAGATTGGGGGTAGGGTGGGTGGGGTGCAGACGGTGCAGTGGGGTGGTGGAGGGGCACATCGGGGCGACGGCGGCTGAGGACAGAGCAGGTGAGGCAGTCATGGAGTCTGTTGCGCGGCTGGTGCATGTGTTATTTGCATGAACGGAAGCCAGAAGGCTAGGCAGTCGTATGCACGCAAGGGCATGATGAGCTCGTCCTTTCCTCGTTGAAGTCATAGGGCCGCAAGCCCACGGATGACCACCCCAAGGCTCTGACCCTCGCCATTGCTTTGGTGCCCATGCGCACACGCGCAGCTGCGCAGTGTGCACCCAGCACGCCATGCTCATCCGCCCATTTGCAAAGTGCCCACCAGGCATGCACCAGGCTCTCTTTGCCTAGCTGTGAGCCTGTGTCGAGTGGGTTCTGGACATACATGCCCGCTGGCCTCGCTACTGGCCTGCTCCGCACTGCCCATCATAACTGACCGTGTAAGGTACCGTTCTGTAACACCTGACCCTCCCGACGACAACGCACCTGCTCCCGCAGGAGGAGAAGCACGCGGAGGAGAAGCGCAAGTTCTGGCGGGACAAGCGCCGGGCGGAGGAGGAGGCCGCGGCCAAGGGCGGCAGGGCGGGCAAGGGCGGGAGCAACAGCAGGCTGCGGCCGCCCAAGCCGCCCAAGCCCGCAGCGGTGAGCATTTGGGGTGCCTCGAGGTGCCTTGTTGCCGCTCTGTCGAGTTTCAACTGACCTGTGGAACCGTTATAGACCCCGGGCGTCGAACACAGCGATACATGTGCCACTCCGCGCTGCGTGTGCAACAATTGTCAGCTATTATGGTCCCGCAAACCCTATCCCGGCCCATGGCCGCAGCTCCCGCGGACGCGTTCTTGCCCTGCCGGCGAAGCACTCACCATCCATGTCATTATCTTACCAATCGTTCCGCAGGCCGAGGAGGTTGACGCGCGGCTGCTGTCGGGGCTCATCACCGGCGTGCGACGCGCCTTTCCCTACGTGCAGGTACGGCATCGGTGTTGCTTTGCGTGTCGGGTGCCGGGTACTGGGTTGCACAACGTACTGTCAATGTCCTGTGTCTCATGGTTCCTGCGTCATCCTTCCCTCGCCCTCCTCCTCGCCCGCGGCTTGACCTGCGTGCATCACACTCGAGACATTGTCGTCACACACTCACGTCGTCCTCTCCCTTCAACTCTGCGCAGCCCCAAGACGTGGAGCCGCTTGTGGAGCGCAGCGCGGGCCAGCTGTTCCGCCTGGTGCACACGGCGCCCTTCACGGTGGCGGTGCAGGCGCTGCTGCTCATGTACCAGCTCATGAGCGCGCGCAGCGCTATCAGCGACAGGTGGGCAGCGACCGAGGCCGTGGGGGGACGAGGCGGGAGCGCCGCGTGTGGGGTTGACTAGTCAGTAATCACCAGTCCTGCCCTGGCAGTGTGGATCAGCTGGGCGGTGCCTGGGCGAGCAGGTCACGGGGCTGCTTAGTGCCTGTGTATCGACGGGGAGGATGCAATGGCGTCCTGGTCCTGTTGCTTTGCCCTCTCTCGTGCCGGTGCTGATGACTTCTTTCCGTTGGTTTGCCGTGCAGGTACTACCGCGCGCTGTACGCGGCGCTGGACCGCGACGGCCCCACCACCTCCTCCCGCGCCCCCATGTTCCTGTCGCTGCTGTTCAAGGCCATGCAGGTGGGTGCACATTGATAAAGGACGGGGATGGTCCGCGGCGCGCTGGGCAGCGGGTGTTTTGACCTATCAGCATGTGGCTCACTGGCGCTCGCTGCTCAAGCGCGTATTGCCTCCTGCGCAGCGGAATGCGATGATATTTGCGTACCAGTAGGTGTCACTGCGCCCGCTGCTCGCTCTGCAATCACTGTGTCGGCATACGCGCCGTCGCGCTGGACCCCACACCTTCGCCCTCACCTCGCGCCCTAATCCCAACCATCCCCCGGGCAGGGCGACGTGTCTGTGCACCGCGTGGCTGCCTTTGCCAAGCGCCTGCTGCAGCTGGCAGCCACCGCGCAGCCCAACTGGACGTGCGGCGCTCTGCTGCTGCTCTCGCAGGTAAGGGCTTACTGGTTGCGGCCTGGCTTGTCCCCATCCGCGTCATGTCTCCCCATCCGCACATGCCGTCGTATCGCCGTAGGGGTGCGCCACCTGGTCCATGCATTTTTCTATCCATTGGATCGCTCACTTCAAAGCACTTGTCGTTTTTTTGGTCTGTGTGTGCTTGCGTTTGCTAGCCTGACATTTGACTCTGCTGCTTACTGAACGTTGCAGGTTCTGGGTGCCCAGCCCGCGCTGTGGGCCTCCATCACGCACCCGGAGGACGTCGGCAGCGCGGGGGTGGAGAGCTTCAAGGACAAGGCCGCGGACGGGTGAGGGCGCTGTCGGCCGGGGCGCCTGGACTGCTACCGCCGCCCAGGTTGCTGTGTCCTGCCCGACTCGCCTGCTGCTCTCCGCCCTGCATACATGGGTGCCCATCGGACGCCCTACCCACCGAACGATGTGTTGCCGCCACCTGCTATTTCATCCCCATGGGGCTGCCAAACGGCACAAAACGACTGGGACGATGAGAGGGCTGCAAAGCGCGTCGCACGCCCAACCAAAAGCATATGTGTCTGCCTGCCAACTTACTGCCGTCGCCCGCCACCCCCCTAGGGACGACGATGACGATGACGGCATCGAGCGCTTCACGGACGCCAAGGCCTCGTCGGACGAGGAGGAGAACGAGGACGGCGAGGAGGACGGGGCGGAGCTGGCGGGCACCGTGAACCTCCAGTCAGGAGGCGGCGGCAGGCGGACGCAGTCGCTGGCGGCGGCGGCAGCGGTGGCAGCGCCGCCGCCCGGCAGCCTGGCGGCGCGCGCCGCCGCGGCCGCCAAGGAGGCGGCCGAGGCGGCGGTGGCGTGGCCCCAGCCTGGCTACTACGTCATGGACAAGAGGTGAGGACGGGCGGGGCAGGAGGACGCTGGCCTTATGCCGAAAAGGACACATCTTCCACACCCTACGCAGACACTTCACGGCGGCACATTTCAGCGAAACCGCTCTCATGCACGCACGCGTGCCTTATCCCCTGGCATTCGGTATACACCAATCGGTTCTTGTGCACACCCCGTTCACCCGACCCTCCCTGCCGCTCTTCTCCCCCCCAGGGAGCCGCTGTACGCCAACGCGCACCGGTCGTGCTGGTGGGAGCTGACGGCGCTGGCGCAGCACGCGCACCCCAGCGTGGCGGCCATGGCCCGCGCGCTGCTGGCCGGCAGCCCCGTGCTGTTCGACGGCGACCCGCTGCGGGACCTCAGCCTGGGAGCCTTCCTGGAGAAGTTCGTCAACAAGAAGCCCAAGGTAGGAGCAGGAGAGGGGCCTGGCGTTTGGGTTATGCACGCGAACGGCATGTGGGGAAGAGGGGCGGTGAGCGGGGAGGAGCGGGTGTAGCGACAAGGCTGCGGGGTAGGGGTGGGGTGAGATAGCAGGGGGCTTGCCTGCAGAGGGGGTTGTGACGGAGGAGGCCCATGGCGGACTCCGGGTACACGCCGTGTGTCGTTCACATCCCCGGGAAACCAGGCCACGCGCCCTGGCGGAACTTTTACCGTTCTGCTGCTGTCCCAACGCCCCTGCCCCCTCTCCGCAGCCCGTGGTCCGCGGCCAGAGCGTCATGCAGCCCAGTGCCACGCACGGCCTGCCGGCCGCAGCCGCCGCGCCCGGGAAGGCCGCCAAGGCGGGCGGCCGCGCCCCCCGCAGCCTGGGCCAGCTGGGCAGCGAGGCCTTTGCGGCGCTGGCGGAGCAGCAGGTGGAGGCCAGCGACCTGTTCTTCCACAGGTGGGTCGGAGGGTGTGGGTGTGGACGTGGGTAGGAGAGAGTGTTGTACTTTTTCGCTACCGGTGTGACCTGCGTGGGCTTGGATTGGAAGCATGGGGCGGTTATGCGCGCGGCGCCTTCATGGCGTAAGGCCCGCACTTGGGCGTGAAGCGGCTGGCAACGACCGGCCCGGTCCGCCTTGTCGCGCGGGCTGCTGCGACACAATGGCGCGTCCGGGTGGAGTGCCCCGCCGTGAATGCGCTGTCCTGGCTCCACAGGACGCTGCAGTTGACGCTGTGCAACAGTTTCACGCACACCCGTCCTGCCCAGCTCACTGAAACGTTGTGCCTGTGTGTGTCCCCGCCCCCGCAGGTTCCTCAACCTGCAGAGCGTGCAGACCAAGCGCACGGCGCGCGCCGAGGCCAAGGCCAAGAAGAAGGCCCGCGAGGAGGGCGACGGGGAGGACGGGGAGGAGGAGGAGCTCAGCGACGCCGAGGCGGACGAGGTGGAGCGGTACCTGCAGAAGCAGGTGGGCAGCGCGTGCTTCGCATCCGTACACGTGCGCTGGGTGTTGTGGGAGCCGTGTGGGTGCTGCGGACTTTCGGGGCCACCGTTTTCCGTTTACATTTGTGGTTTCATTGGTGCAGGCGCCAAGAGTCCCGGTGGCTGGTTGCTTGGACGGCATGAGCTTGGAAAGCGTGGAATGGCCTGTCATTGCGTACCTCCTTGTGCTTGTCTCGACACAGCTGCCCGCTGTTGCCTGTTGGGCATTTCAACCCCGCAGGAGGGCCAGGCGGACAACGGGCTGGGCGACCCCGACATGGGCTACACGTACGACCAGCTGGCACGTGCCATGGAGGAGGGAGACCTGGAGGAGGAGGAGGAGGAGGACGGGGACGGGGAGGAGGAGGGTGGCAGCGGGGACGGGGAAGGGGATGGGGAGCAGGCGGAGGGCAGCGACGACGACTCGATCCCCGAGGACGTCAATCTGTTGGACCTGCCGTCGCCTAGTGAGGACGAGGAGGCAGCGCAGTACGACAGCGATGACGAGGCGGCGGGCGTACGGCAGAAGCGGCGGCGGGAGGCGGCGGAGGCGGCGGGGGTTGATGAGGCGGCCGTTGAGGGGCTGTCGTCGGAGGACGGGGAGGATGAGGAGGAGGAGGAGGGAGATGGTGAGGAGGGCGGTAGCGATGACTTGGAGGCGATGCTTGGGGGCGAGAGCGATGGGGAGGAGGAGGGGGACGGTGGGAGCAGCGATGGAGATTACGAGATGTTTGGGCAGGATGGCAGCGACGGGGAGGAGGACGGGATGGACGTGGATGGGGAGGACGAGGAGGAGGAGCAGGCGGGGAGGAAGAAGGGGGCCAAGAAGGACGGGAAGAAGGGCGGGGCAGGAGGAGGGAAGAAGGGCGGTGCCAGCTTATTTGCCAGCGCGGATGATTACGAGGCGCTGATCGAGAGGGCGGAGCGGGAGGAGGCGGAGGGCGGGACGCGGGAGGGCGGGGAGCAGGAGGAGCGGCGAGGGCGCGGCAGGGGGCGGGGGAGAGGGAGGGGGCGAGGGAGAGGGAGAGGCGGGCAGGGCGGCGCGGGAGGGGGGAGAGGGGGGCGGGACGGCGGTGGCAGGGGAGGAAGGGCGGGTGCGGGCCGTGGGGGGCGGAGAGGGGGCCGGGGAGGGAGAGGCGGTCGGCGGTGAGGACATGTACGCTGCACGGACAAGGTGATGCGACGGTGTGCTTCCTGTTGTTCAGGAGGGGTGTTGCGTATGGCCTGGGATCCCAGGCAGGGCTGGTTTCTTCCGCCAAGGCATTTTATCAGTTCTGATAAAACCCAACGCCCAAAAGTCCCAGTATTTTATGAAAGGGTCTAAGCCATGCAGTGTAGCACCTGAAATTTCGAAAACAAAAATAAAATACCCCCGTTCAGCCCCGTTTTTTTTTTAAAATCCTCTGATTTTGGCGCCACCGCGCGGCGGTATTTAGTGAAAATAAAATAAGATACCAGCCCTGATTCCCAGGGTGGGCATGGGTGCACCAGGAGGGAGGGCGTATCCTGGGCACCAGCAGGCGCCCGCAAAACCTCACTACGTCTTGATTAGTCACTCTCGGTTGGCGTGTAAGAGCAGTGAGCAGGGACGTCGTGGCGCCATCGTGTCGTACCTCGTGGGGTGGTCGGAAGGGTGCACGGTGCAGTGCTCGGCTGCACACCGGGTTCACGCTTTACATGGGACGACTCCGGTGTGGGATTTCTCCAGGGGTTCCGTAGCAGAGCAGGCCGGCCCGTACATGAACTCACCGGAGAACGACGCGGCCCTCCGTTGTAGTCTGGCTTCAACACAAGTACGTGTGCGCTGTGCGTGCAGCGATACAGGTATGGATTATGGCCTTTCAGGCCTGTACAGAGGCGTGGTGCCATCCTCACGACTGCCACTGGACGTGTCCGTCGTGCAGTCAGTGCCCAGCTGCCCGCACACAAGCAGGCAACGCCGGCAAGGCGAACCTCAGCAATTTTCTATTAGTGATCTTAAATTTTCGTGATTTAGGGGTTCGCCGGTACCCCCCAAACTGCTGGATAATTTTTCCACCGCTCCTAATATTCGACGCCCTGGCGCCCTCTCCAGCCACTTTTGCTACTAATATTCGACGCACTTGACGGCCCTATCCGGTCAGAACCCAGCTGAGCGTTGAAAATACAAGTCAACTCTCAGCTGCAGTATGCTGTAGTTGGTGCAGTCCAACACCCTGAAGCTGTGGCTACGCTACTGAGGGGATGCCTGCGCCGTTGTTCTGTCTGATTAAATACACAAGCGCTTTCTTCTAAACGCTATACGACACGTCTACGACACGCACGACA
>VFQN01001393.1_pt1 | contig 40708 bp, 36 predicted proteins | sample 3512371 | NCBI WGS metagenome assembly VFQN01 (sample SAMN10412370, study PRJNA504923) | tailings metagenome | isolation source: Replicate 2 from Balatoc abandoned mine | place: Philippines: Itogon, Benguet | collected 2017-08-28 | reverse complement strand
AGAAGGTGCGCAATGCCCATGTGCGGAACTTCTCGGATTTCGAGACCACGGACGACGAGGGAGACTTCAACATCCTGGAGGCGCTGGAATCGCTCGATGGCGCTCACTCGGGCACCGAGAGTGCCGCAGACTCGGTGTCGCGGGCCCAGATCCTGCTGGTGATCGACGAGCAGATCCAGCAACTGCCCGGCCGTCAACGAGAGGCCTTTCTCCTGCGTTACTGGGAGGAACTCGATGTCGCCGAAACCGCTCAAGTGATGGGCTGCTCGGAGGGATCGGTCAAGACACACTGTTCCAGAGCCGTGCATGCCTTGGCCAAGGCGCTGCAGGCAAAGGGAATCGCACCGTGAAGAACTCGAACATTGCCGTTCATTCCGCCGCTCGGGAGGCCCTGGAGGCCCGGATCGGCCTGCGCCTGGCCGCTCGGCTGAGCGAAGGCGCGGAATTGATGGAGTCCGACATCTCCGAGCGGTTGCGCTTCGCGCGCGAGAAGGCGCTGGAACGTGCCCGCGCCGTGCGCGCCGCGGAAACCCGGCCGGCCGTCGCGGTGGGCGCGTCGGGCGCCGCCGTGCTGGGCGGCGGGGGCTGGTGGATCAAGCTGGGATCGGTGCTGCCGCTGCTGGCGCTCGCCCTTGGCTTGTTCCTGATCCAGTACATGCATTCCGAAGCGCAGATCGAGACGGCCGCGGAGATCGACGCCGAGTTGCTGGCCGACGACCTCCCTCCGGCGGCATACAACGACGCCGGCTTCGTCGAGTTCCTGAAGTCGCCTCGCGACTGACGGGGTGCCCATGACCCCTCACCGTCCACGGAACTCCCCTCCGAGGCTCCACGTCATTGCCGCGGCGCTGCTGTCCCTGGGCGTCTTGGCGGGGCTGTCCACTTCGGCCCAGGCCCAGGCGGGCGGTCGAACCACTGCGGCCGCAGCCGCCGAAAGCGGCCCGCGCTGGCAGGACCTGTCCGCCAGCCAGCGCGCGGCACTGAAGCCGCTCGAGCGCGACTGGTCCGGTATAGACGCGGCCCGAAAGCAGAAGTGGCTGGAAATCGCCAACCGCTACCCCGGCATGCCGCCGGCGGAACAGCAGCGCATCTCGGAACGGATGACGGCCTGGGCGAAGCTGTCGCCCGCCGAGCGCGGCCAGGCACGCCTGAATTTCCAGACGGCACGTCAGTTGACGCCGGAAGAGCGCCAGGCGCGCTGGCAGGCCTACCAGGAACTCACCCCCGAGCAGCGCCGCAAACTGGCAGCCCGAGCTGCGCCGCCCCCGCAGGCCGCACGCAACGGCGACGCTGCCCGGCGTGGGTCCCAGCCCTCTCGTGACGGCGTGCAGGCGAAGTCGAACATCGTGCCCAACCCCAGCTTCGCGGCGGCGCCCCGGCCGGTCGCGCCCACGGTCGTGCAGGCCGCGCCCGGCGCCACCACCTCGTTGATCTCCAAGCGGCCGACGCCGCCGGTGCACCAGCAACCCGGCCTGCCGAAGATCGCTGCGACACCCGGCTTCGTCGACAAGCAGACGCTGCTGCCGCAGCGCGGAGCGCAAGGCGCTGCCGCGTCGCCGCAGCCGCCGGAACCGCCTCCGAGCCGCTCCCGGTGAGCGAGGTCGCCGATGTCGGCGCCACCGCCGAGTGGCGCACGCCGAGTCTCGTGCGGCGCATGTCCTGCTTTCTCTACGAGGGCGTGCTGCTGTTCGGCGTGGTCTGGGCCGCGGGCATGGTGTACTCGGTCGCCCTGGGCCAGAGGAACGCCATGACGGGGCAGACAGGAATGCAGGTCGTCCAGTTCCTCGTGCTGGGCGCGTACTTCACCTGGTTCTGGTCGCGCACCGGCCAGACGCTGCCCATGCAGACCTGGAACATCCGCGTGGTCACCTCGACCGGCGAGCCGATCACCCCGTTGCGCGCCGGTTGCCGCTATCTCGCGGCCTGGCTGTGGTTCCTGCCCGGGCTCGCCGCCGCTCACTTCGCTGGCATCCAGGGTGGCCTGGCCGTCTCCGTCATCCTGGTCGCGGGCGTGCTCACCTACGCCCTGCTGAGCCGGTTGCACCCCCGGCGCCAGTTCCTGCACGACGCGCTGTGCGGCACCCGGCTGATCGAGTGGAAGGCGGTTCGCAGGCGCTGAGGTCCGGGCGGCCGCACAGGCAGAATCCCGGCCCATGAACAATCCGCACAAGGGCCGTACCGGCGTCGATCGCATCGTTCGCGCCACGGGCTATTCGATGGCGGGCTTCCAGGCCGCCTACCGGGGCGAGAGCGCCTTCCGTCAGGAGTTCTGGCTGGCCGCGTTCATGCTGCCGGCCGCCTTCTGGCTGGGCCGCAGCTGGGTCGAGGTCAGCCTGCTGGCCGGATCGGTGGTCCTCGTGCTGATCGTGGAACTGCTGAACTCGGCGATCGAGGCCGCCATCGACCGCATCTCCTTCGAACTGCACGACCTGTCCAAGCGCGCCAAGGATCTCGGCAGCGCCGCGGTGATGCTGTCGCTGCTGCTGTGTGCCGCCATCTGGCTCGCCGCGCTCTGGCAGCGCTTCGGAGCGACCTCGTGAGCGCCCGCCTGTCCGTCTGCGTCTACTGCGGTTCGCGCGACGGCGCATCGCCGGCCTATGCGCGGGCCGCCACGGCGATCGGCGATGCCGTCGCGCGGCGTGGCTGGCAGCTGGTGTACGGCGGCGGCCGCGCCGGACTGATGGGCCGGGTGGCAGACGCGGCCCTGGCGGCCGGTGGCCAGGTGGTCGGCGTGATTCCGCGCACCTTGATGGAGCGAGAGGTCGGCCATGCAGGCCTGACGGAGCTGCATGTCGTCGACACCATGCACCAGCGCAAGCGGCTGATGGCCGAGCGCAGCGACGCCTTCATCGCCTTGCCCGGCGGCATCGGCACCTTCGAGGAACTCTTCGAGGTCTGGACCTGGCGCCAGCTGGGCTATCACGACAAGCCGGTCGGCCTGCTCAATGTCGAGGGCTACTACGATGCCCTGCTCGGCTTCCTCGGGCAGACGGTGACGGACGGCTTCGTCGCCCCGCAGCAACACGCGTTGCTGGAAGTGGCCGACGACGCCGCCGCGCTGCTCGATGCCATCGGCCGGCTGGCGCCGCGGGCCACCGCGCCCGACGACTACGGGCGCATCTGAAGAAGCAGCCGGCTCAGACAGCGTCTTCGTTGGTCTCGCCGGTGCGGATGCGCACCACCTGCTCGATCGCCGTCACGAAGATCTTGCCGTCGCCGATCTTCCCCGTCTTGGCCGCCTTCACGATGGCCTCGATGCAGCGCTCCACGTCGGCATCCTTGACCACCACCTCGACCTTCACCTTGGGCAGGAAGTCGACCACGTACTCCGCGCCGCGGTAGAGCTCCGTGTGGCCCTTCTGGCGGCCGAAGCCCTTCACCTCGGTGACGGTCAGGCCGGTCACGCCCACTTCGGCCAGGCTCTCGCGCACTTCCTCGAGCTTGAACGGTTTGACGATGGCGGTGATCTGCTTCATGGCCTGCTCCGGGACGATGGGACTGCGCCTAGTTTAAGCGCGGAACTTCGAGGTGATGGGGTACCGCCAGTCGCGGCCGAAGGCGCGATGGGTGATGCGGATGCCCACCGGCGCCTGGCGGCGCTTGTACTCGTTGACCTTGATGAGCCGCGTCACGCGTTCGACGTCGGCCGGGTCGAAGCCTGCGGCGACGATCTGCTCGATGGACTGGTCGTCCTCCATGTAGCGCTCGAGGATGGCGTCCAGCACCTCGTACGCCGGCAGGCTGTCCTGGTCCTTCTGGTCGGGCCGCAGTTCAGCCGAGGGCGGGCGGGTGATGATGCGCTGGGGAATCACCTCGGCGCCCTGGGCGTTCTTCCAGTTCGCCAGGCGGTAGACCAGCGTCTTGGCGACATCCTTGATCACCGCGAAGCCGCCGGCCATGTCACCGTAGAGCGTGCAGTACCCGGTGGCCATCTCGCTCTTGTTGCCGGTGGTCAGCACGATGGAGCCGAACTTGTTCGACAGCGCCATCAGCAGCGTGCCGCGGATGCGCGCCTGGATATTCTCCTCGGTGGCGTCCTCCGGCAGCCCGACGAACTCGCTCGCCAGACTGGCGCGGAAGGCGTCGAGCATCGGCACGATGGAAATCTCGTCGTAGCGTACGCCCAGCCGCTGCGCCATGTCGCGCGCGTCGATCCAGGAGATGTCGGCCGTGTAGGGCGAGGGCATCATGACCGTGCGCACCTTGTCGGCGCCCAGCGCATCGACGGCGATGGCCAGCACCAGCGCCGAGTCGATGCCGCCCGACAATCCGATGATGGCGCCGGGAAAGCCGTTCTTGCCGAGGTAGTCGCGCACCCCGGTAACCAGTGCCTTCCAGGCCTGCGCCTCGAGGGCCGGCACCTCGGCGACGGGACCGTTCAGCCTCGTTCCGTCGATCTGCACCAGCGTCAGCGCCTCCTCGAACATCGGCGCACGCGCCACGACCGTGCCCTGCGCATCGACGGCGAACGACGCACCATCGAACACCACTTCGTCCTGCGCGCCGGTAAGGTGCGAATACAGCAGGGGCAAGCCGACGCTGCGGGCGCGCTCGGCCATGCGCGCTTCGCGCTCGGCGTGCTTGCCGAGATGAAACGGCGAGGCGTTGAGCACACACAGCACCTGCGCCTCCGCCGCGCGCGACGCCGCGGCCGGTTCCTCGAACCAGGCGTCTTCGCAGATCAGCAGGCCGAAGCGGGTGCCGGCCACGTCGAACACCACCGGCCCTTGCGCCGCATCGCGGCCCGAGGCGAAGTAGCGGCGCTCGTCGAACACCTGGTAGTTCGGCAGTTCGCGCTTGCAGTAGCTGGCGACGATGCGCCCCCCTGCCAGCACCGAGGCCGCGTTGTAGCGCTGCTGCACGGCCACCGACTTCGACCTAACATCACCGCGATCACCGAACTGATGCGGATGCCCCACCACCACGTGCAAGCCGTCGAGATCCGCCAGCGCCTGCGCACACCCGGCCAGCGCATCGGCGCAGGCCCGCATGAAGGCCGGGCGCAGCAGCAGGTCTTCGGGCGGGTAGCCGCACAGGCTCAGTTCGGGGAACAGCACCAGCCGCGCCCCTTGCGCATGCGCGCGCCTTGCGTACTCGACGATGCGCTGCGCGTTGCCGGCGATGTCGCCGACCGTCACGTTGATCTGCGCAAGGGCGACCTGGACGGGCGGCTGGGCTGACATGGTGCGAGGCGAGAGCGGGTTGGAGACGGTCGGCGATCGCCTCGGGGAAGGCTCGAACGATTATGTCATCCGGGTCCACGACGACCCGGCCACGATCGATGGCTCGGCATGGGACGCGCTGCTCGACGCCGACCCCGGCGCGACGCCGTTCCTGCGTCACGCCTACCTGCTCGCGCTCACCGCCTCCGGCAGCGCGACGGAGGCCACCGGCTGGCAGCCCTGCTTTCTCACGGTGCACCAGGGCGATGCGCTGGTGGCCGCCTGTCCGCTGTACCTCAAGTCGCATTCCTACGGCGAGTACGTGTTCGACTGGGCGTGGGCGGATGCCTACCAGCGGCACGGCCTCGCCTACTACCCGAAGCTGCTCGGCGCCGTGCCGTTCACGCCGGTGCCCGGCGTGCGGCTGCTGGCACGCGGCCCGGGCGAGCGCCGGCTGCTGCTGCGAGCCGTTCGCCAGTTCGCCCGCGAGCAGAAGCTGTCGTCGGCCCACCTGCTGTTTCTCTCCGACGCCGACCGCGAGGCGGCGCAGGCCGAAGGCTGGATGCTGCGCTCCAACGTGCAGTTCCACTGGCAGAACCCCGAGCCAGCGCCCTTTGCCGACTTCGCCGCCTTCCTCGCCAGCCTGCAGCGCGACAAGCGCAAGAAGATCCAGCAGGAGAGGCGCCGCGTCGCAGAGGCCGGCGTGAGCTTCGAGACGCTGGCCGGCGCAGCCATCGACCGCGAGGCCTGGGATTTCTTCTACCGTTGCTACACCCTCACCTACCGCGCGCACCACTCCACGCCCTACCTCACGCGCGACTTCTTCGAACGCATGCGCTCGACGATGCCGGCGAACTGGGTGATGTTCGTTGCCCGGCGCGGCGGCGAACGCATCGCCTGTTCACTCGTCGCGATCGACCCGGACCGCCGGGTGGCCTTCGGTCGTTACTGGGGCGCCGTCGAACACGTACCCTGCCTGCACTTCGAAGCCTGCTACTACCAGCCGCTGCAATGGTGCATCGCGAACAGCTACCGCCGCTTCGAGGGCGGTGCGCAGGGCGAGCACAAGATGGCGCGCGGCCTGCTGCCCGTGCCGACGCACTCAGCGCACTGGCTCGCGCATCCGCAGTTCGCGCGCGCCGTCGCCGACTTCCTCGAACGCGAGGGCGAAGGCGTCGGCGCCTACCTCGACGAGCTCAACGAGCGCAACCCGTTCAAGGCTGCTTGAAGTCGCCGGCCAGCACGAGCGCGAAGTCGTCCGGGCGCAGGTACTTGCGTAGCGCCGCGTTCACCTGCGCCAGCGTCAGCCGGCCGATCGCTTCGTCCACTGTCTGCGAGTAGGCGTAGGTGCGGCCCAGGTCGAGGTTGTTCGCCAGCGTGGCGGCGATGCTGCCGTCCTGCGCTCGCGACAGGCGCCGGAAGTTCAGCAGGCCGCGCTGGCCTTCGGCCAGTTCCTGCGCGGTGAAGCCGTCGCGCAGGGCGCGCGCCACCTCCTCGCGGAAGGCCTGCTCGACGCGCGCGGCGTTCTGCGGGGCGAAGATGGCGCTGGCCGTCCACACCGAATGCGGTTCACGCGAACTCCAGCCGACCATGCTGCGCACGTCGTACGACAGCCCCTCGGTCTCGCGGATGCGCTTCCACAGGCGCGAGCTGCCGCCCAGGCCAAGCAGGTAGTTCGCCATGCTCAGCGCCGGATAGTCGGCGTCCTGGTCGGACAGCGGCATCGGCAGCTTGGCCATCAGCGTGGCGTTCTGCTTGTCGGGCGTGGCGATCACCAGCCGCTGCGGCGCCGGCGCCACGAAAGGCTGCGGCACGCGGGCATAGGGCGCGCCCGTGCGCCAGTCGCCGAAGGCCTGCTGGAGCGCGGTGCGCACCTGGGCCACGTCGAGGTCGCCCGCCGCGGCGAACTCACCGCGGGCCGCGCCGTAGAAGCGCTGGTGGAAGTCGCGGATCTTATCCAGCGTCACCGCATTCACATCCTCGACCATCTCGTCGAAGCTGCGCACATGGCGCACGTCGCCGCGCGGGTACGGGTTGCCGATGCGGCCGAGCGCGTTCTCGGCCAGCGCATCGGGCTCCTTGCGCTGCGACTCGATCGCCGTCAGCGCCTGCCGGCGCACCTCGTCGAAGGCGTCGGCGGGGAAGGCCGGCCGGCGCAGCAACTCGCCGGCCAGCGCAATCGCCTCGGCCAGGTGCTCGCGGCGGGAGGAGATCGACACATCGACGCGGCCGGGGGAGGCGCGGAAGGCCATCTCGGTCTTGAGCTGGTCGAGCCGGTCCTGCACCTGCTCGCGCGTGAGCGTGGCCGTGCCCTTGTCGAGCAATGCCGCGGTGAAGTCGGGCAGCTCGCCGAGTCCTGCGAGCGAGGTCTCGTCGCCGAAGCGCAAGGAGAGCACTGCACGCACGGCCTGGCCACGCGTGCCCTTGGGCAGCACCGCGGCGCGCAGTCCGCCGACCTCGAAGCGCTGCGTGCGCGCGTCGATGTTGGCCGGCGTCGCGGCGAAAGCCTCGACGCGCGAGGCGGCTGCGGCCGGCTTGAACGCCTTCATGACCTCGGCCACGTCGACGCGCTGCGGCGCCGGCGCACGCAGCGGCCTGTCGGTCGGCACGTAGGTCGCCACCGTCCGGTTGTCGGCCAGCAATCGCTGGGTGGCCACGCGCTGCACGTCGGCGAGCTTGGCGTCGCGGATGCGATCGCGCGTGAGGAAGAACAATCGCCAATCACCCTGCGCGACCGACTCCGAGAGGATCATGCCCACGGCTTCCGGATTGGCGAAGGTCTGTTCCCAGTTCTTCAGCCACTTGGCACGCGCGCGCTCGAGCTCGGCGTCGGTCACGGGCTCGGTCGCGAACGACTCGATCGCCGCGAGCATGGCCGAGCGCGCCGGCGACGGGTCGGCGCCTGGCGGCAGTTGCGCACCCAGCAGCAGCACGGATGGCTCGGCCATCCCGAAGGATTCGCCGAAGGTGGCCGCGGCGAGCTGCTTCTCGGTCAGCCGTTTGTGCAGACGGCCCGAGGGCGAATCGCCGAGGATCAGCGCGAGCAGGTCGGCCGCCGCGGAATCGGGGTGGGCCGCGGCCGGCATGTGGTACCCGGCGAAGACGAGCGGGGCCCCGCCGACACGGCGCAGCGTCACGCTGCGTTCGCCGTCCTGCGCCGGGTCGAGCGTGTAGTGCGGGGGCAGCGTGCGTTTCGGGCGCGGCACGGCGCCAAAGGTGGCCGCCACGCGGCGCAGAACGCGCTGCGCATCGAAGCTGCCGGAGACGATCAGCGTGGCGTTGTCGGGCTGGTAGTAGCGGCGGTAGAAGGCCTGCAGCCGGGCGATGTCGACGTTCTCGACGTCGCTGCGCGCACCGATCACGTCCTTGCCGTAGTTGTGCCAGTCGTACATCAGCGCCAGGGTGCGCTGGTACAGGATGCGCTGCGGGCTGTTCTCGCCCATCTCCATCTCGTTGCGCACCACCGTCATCTCGGTGTCGAGATCGCGCCGGGCGATGAAGCTGTTGACCATCGAGTCAGCCAGCCAGCCGACGTACCAGTCGAGGTTGTCGGCATCGGCCGAGAAGCTCGCGGTGTAGTTGGTGCGGTCGAAGCTGGTGGATCCGTTGGCGCTCAGCCCGCGCTTCTCGAACTCGGCCCAGACCTTGGGGTGCTTCGGCGTGCCCTTGAAGATCAGGTGCTCGAGCAGGTGCGCCATGCCCGTCTCGCCGTAGTTCTCGTGGCGCGAGCCGACGCGGTACGTGAGGTTGACGGTGGCGGTGGGCTTGGAGTCGTCGGGCACGAGCAGCAGCTGCAGCCCGTTGGACAGGCGGTATTCCTCGATGCCTTCGACCGAGGTGACGGCGCTGATGCCGGTCGGCAGGCGCTGCGCCTGCGCCAGGCCCAGTTGCAGGGCCAGGAAGAGAAGAACGAAACCGCGGAGGAATCGGAGCATGGTCGGCACGGGGGCTTCGGGAGACGGCAGTGTAGGAGCCTGCCGGCGCCGGAAAGATCCCCTGCTCGCGCCGAACCGACGCGCACGCCAGGATCAGGCGGCCTGCTTGGCCCTCGCGTAAGCGGCCACGCCGCTGGCCACCTCGGCCTTGGCGGACTCCGGGCCTTCCCAGCCCTGGACCTTGACCCACTTGCCCGCCTCGAGGTCCTTGTAGTGCTCGAAGAAGTGCTGGATCGCCTTCAGGCGCATCTGGTTGATGTCTTCCGGCTTGTGCCAGTGGCTGTAGATCGGGCAGACCTTGGTGATCGGCACGGCCAGCAGCTTGGCGTCGCCGCCGGCTTCGTCGTCCATCTTCAGCACGCCCAGCGGCCGGCAGGTGACGACCACGCCCGGGGTCAGCGCATACGGCGTGATCACCAGCACGTCGACCGGATCGCCGTCGTCGGCCAGCGTCATCGGGATGTAGCCATAGTTGCACGGGTAGTGCATCGCCGTCGTCATGAAACGGTCGACGAACATGGCGCCCGTCTCCTTGTCGACCTCGTACTTGATGGGGTCGGCGTTCATCGGGATCTCGATGATCACGTTGAACTCTTCAGGGGCCTTCGGACCGGGGGTGACGTTGTGCAGGCTCATGGACTTCTCGGTGGCATACGGAAAAACCCGGATTCTACGCAGTGCACTGTCGGCGGCCTGACACATTGATCCTGGGCACGGAACGATGGAAAACACCGGGGAGGCCACGTTGCCTGCCCCTCACGCATCCCGTAGCATGCCCCGGGCTCGGGGGCGGGGCGCGAGGGGCTCGTGCGCGCATCAGCCCGGCTGAAGTCGAACCAATCAACGAAGAGCCAACAACGAGGAAGGAGATTCCCTGATGTCCACCACCGTGGCGCTATACGTCGCGCTGGCCTGTGGTCTGGCCGCCGTCATCTACGGCTTCGTGCAGCGAAGCTGGATCCTGGGCCAGAGCGCGGGCAACGCCCGAATGCAGGAGATCGCCGGCGCGATCCAGCAAGGGGCGGCGGCTTACCTCGCACGCCAGTACAAGACCATCGCCATCGTCGGCGTGGTGCTGGCCATCCTGATCGGCGTCTTCCTCGACGGCACCACCGCGGTGGGCTTCGTGGTCGGCGCCGTCCTGTCCGGCGCCTGCGGCTTCATCGGCATGAACGTCTCGGTGCGCGCGAACGTGCGCACCGCACAGGCAGCCACGCAGGGCATGGCACCCGCGCTGAACGTCGCCTTCAAGGGCGGTGCGATCACCGGCATGCTGGTGGTCGGCCTCGGCCTGCTGGGCGTGGGCATCTTCTTCCTGTTCATCACCGGCAACGGCAACCTGACACCCGACAAGAGCCTGTCGGCCGTGCTCAAGCCGCTGCTGGGACTCGCCTTCGGCTCGTCGCTGATCTCCATCTTCGCGCGGCTGGGCGGCGGCATCTTCACCAAGGGCGCCGACGTCGGCGCGGACCTGGTGGGCAAGGTGGAAGCCGGCATCCCCGAGGACGACCCGCGCAACCCGGCGGTGATCGCCGACAACGTGGGCGACAACGTCGGCGACTGCGCCGGCATGGCCGCCGACCTGTTCGAGACCTACGCCGTGACGCTGATCGCCACGATGGCGCTGGGCGCCCTGATGGTCACGGCCGCGCCGATGGCCGCGGCGGTCTACCCGCTGGTGCTCGGCGGCGTGTCGATCATCGCCTCGATCATCGGTTGCGCCTTCGTCAAGGCCACGCCGGGCATGAAGAACGTGATGCCCGCGCTGTACAAGGGCCTGATCGTCGCCGGCGTGCTGTCGTTCATTGCCTTCGTCGGCGTGACGATGCTGGTGATGCCCGACACCGCGCTCGGCGCCGGCACGCAGATGCGCATGATCGGTGCGTGCGCCGTCGGCCTGCTGCTGACGGCCGGCCTGGTGTGGATCACCGAGTACTACACCGGCACGCAGTTCAAGCCGGTCAAGCACGTTGCGCAGGCCTCGACCACCGGCCACGGCACCAACATCATTGCCGGCCTCGGCGTGAGCATGAAGTCGACCGCCTGGCCGGTGATCATGGTGTGCATCGCCATCATCGCCGCCTACTGGCTCGGCGGCCTGTACGGCATCGCCATCGCCGCCACCTCGATGCTGAGCATGGCCGGCATCGTCGTCGCGCTCGACGCCTACGGCCCGATCACCGACAACGCCGGCGGCATCGCCGAGATGGCCGAGTTGCCGCCGTCGGTGCGCGACATCACCGACCCGCTCGACGCCGTGGGCAACACCACCAAGGCGGTGACCAAGGGCTACGCGATCGGCTCGGCCGGCCTCGCCGCGCTGGTGCTGTTCGCCGACTACACCCACGCGCTGGAAGCGCGCGGCATGCACATCAGCTTCGACCTGTCGGACCACATGGTGATCGTCGGCCTGTTCATCGGCGGCCTGATCCCCTACCTGTTCGGCGCGATGGCGATGGAGGCCGTGGGCCGCGCCGCCGGCTCGGTGGTGGTCGAGGTGCGGCGCCAGTTCCGCGACATCAAGGGCATCATGGAGGGCACGGCCAAGCCCGAGTACGGCAAGGCGGTCGACATGCTGACCACCGCGGCGATCAAGGAGATGATCGTGCCGTCGCTGCTGCCGGTGGTGGTGCCGATCCTGGTCGGCCTGTTCCTTGGCCCGGCCGCGCTGGGCGGCCTGCTGATGGGCACCATCGTCACCGGCCTGTTCGTCGCCATCTCGATGTGCACCGGCGGCGGTGCCTGGGACAACGCCAAGAAGCTGATCGAGGAGGGCTTCACCGACGACGCCGGCGTGCTGCACAAGAAGGGCGGCGAGGCGCACAAGTCGGCGGTGACCGGCGACACCGTGGGCGATCCGTACAAGGACACCGCCGGCCCGGCCGTCAACCCGCTGATCAAGATCATCAACATCGTGGCGCTGCTGATCGTGCCGCTGCTGCCGATGAGCGGCGCCGTCAGCAAGTCGGCCTCCCACGCCGCAGCACCGGCCGCCGTGTCGGCGCCGGCAGCACCGGCGGCGAGCAAGTAGCGTCGTCGGTTCGACGCATCCGCGGGCCGGCACATGCCGGCCCGTTTTCATTCTGGCGCGCTCAGCGCGACAACCAGTGCTCGGTGAACGCCGGAAGGTCCTCGTGGGTGCTGCTGGCCAGTTCCATCTCGGGCCCGGTGTTCGGGCTGCCGTTGGGCGCGCGCAGGATCAGCGCGGTATGGATGTGCGACGCCACGCCGCGGAAGTACGGCAGGAAGTCGTCGACGAAGACCGCTGCGCCGATGGCCTCCACCGCGTCCGCCTTGGGACTGCGCGCCGATTCGTGGTGCCCGGTGGCGATCACGCGCTCGATCGGGAACTCCAGCGCCCGCAGGTTGTGCAGCCGGGCCGCCTCGAAGCGCTGCTCGAGCGCCGAGACGCACACCAGGTCGAATCCGGCGTCGCGCAGGCGGTGGCAGGCTTCCAGCGCGCCGGGCAAGGCCGGCACCGTGGACCAGAAGTGCTCGCCGAACTCCTTGCGGAAGCGCGCTCGACGCCACAGCCGCAGACGCGGCACCTTCCAGCGGTCCATCGGCCAGTAGGCCTGCGGATCGCGCTCCTCGGGGTGAACGCCGAAGGCACGCTGCCACGCCGCCGCGTAGGCGAGGTGGTAGTCGAGCAGGACGCCGTCGGCATCCAGGGCGATCACGGGTCGGGGCATGCGCCGACTCTAGCGGCCCCCGAGCGCCCTTCGTTGAGCACGGGCACCGGCTTGTGCAACCGTTTACGAGGGTGTTGCGGAAAGCTGGGACAATAGCGGATTGATCGGGCCGCCAGAGCCCTCTCCTCTCAGCCTTTCGTTCCTCGGACTGACTGCGCCATGACCACACGCCGCTCCTCGCCCTCTACGCCGCCCGAGACGCCCGCCATGAAACTGCGCCAGACCCAGGCGGAGTACACCGCGGCCCGCCCGAGCGCCGAGCCGGGCATCCGTCCGCTGATGTCGAGCTCGAAGATGTACGTCTGCCGCCGCTGCCAGGCCAACTTCAAGACCGGCGACGGCAAGCCCGATCCGCGCCTGCCCGGCCTGGGCAAGTGCAACGCCTGCCTGTCGGCCGCGGCGCCCACCGCGGCCTGAGCGTTGCGTCCTAGAGGTCGAGCACCAGCAAAGGCGTCTTCGACCTCGAGCAGCACGGCAGGAACTGGTCTCCCGCCGCCTGCTCCTCCGGCGTGAGGTACATGTCGCGGTGGTCGGGCACGCCCTCGATCACCCGCGTCAGGCAGGTGCCGCACACGCCCTGCTCGCACGACGTGGCCACGCTCACCCCAGCCTCCGCCAGTGCCTGCACCACGGTGCGGTCGGCGGCGACCGGGATCACGCGCCCCGAACTCGCGAGCTTCACCTCGAAGCGGCCATCGTCGGCGCGCGCCGCGACCTCGGCGCCGAAGAATTCATGGTGGATCTGCGCCTCGGGCCAGCCGTGTGCCCGTGCCGCGCCCAGCACCGAATCCATGAAGCCCTTCGGCCCGCACACATAGAGGTGGCGGTCCGGCTCGGGGCTCGACAGCACCGCGGCGAGGTTCAACCGCTGCGCGTCCGGACCATCGTCGAAGTGGAAGGCCACGCGCGGGGCGAACCCCGCGGCCTCGATGCGCTGCATGAAGGCCGTGCGAGCCCGGGTTCGCGTGCAGTAGTGCATCTCGAACTCGGCGCCGACATGGGCCAGGCGCTCGGCCATGCACAGCAGGGGTGTCACCCCGATGCCGCCGGCCAGCAGCAGGTGGCTGCGGGCATCGTGGGCGAGCGCGAAGTGGTTCTTCGGCGCGCTGATGGTCAGCACGTCACCCTCGCTCACGCGATCGTGCATCGCCAGCGAACCGCCGCGCGAGCCGGCGTCGCGCAGCACGGCGATCAGGTAGCGGTGCGTCTCCGCCGGGTCGTTGCACAAGGAGTACTGGCGCGTGAAGCCGCCGGGAACCTCCACGTCCACGTGCGAGCCGGCCGCGAAGGCAGGCAGCGGCTGCCCGTCGGTGCGCACCAGTTCGAAGCTGCAGATGCCCTCGGCCTCGGCCGTCTTGCGCGCCACCCGCACGCTGAAAGCGGCAGCGGCACTCATGCGGCCGGCGCCGCTGCGGCGCGCTCCTGTTCGACCAGGCGATCGACGATGCGCCGCGCCTGCACGCCGCCCAAGTCGGTGTTCAGCGACAGCAGCTTGCGCTCCGGCCGAGCCAGCAGGTTGCGCTGCTGCGACTCGAGCATTTCCAGGTCTTCCATGAACACCTTGCCCTGCGCCTCGCGGATGGAGGCGGTCAGCGCCTTGTCCTCGGGGCGGAAGTTGCGCGCCAGGCCCCAGAAGTACCAGATCGAGTGTTCGGTCTCGGGCGTGATCAGGTCGATCACGATGCCCGAGGTCTTGGCCGCGGCGGGCGCGTCGAAGCCGCCCTGCCCGGCCAGTGCCACGCCGACGTCGATGAACACGCTGGACGGTGGCACGAAGCGGCAGCGCTGCCAGCGGTCGACCGTGGCCTCGGCGTCGAGGCCGTTGCCGCGCATCGCGGCCTGCCAGAACGGCGGGGCCTTCACGTTGGACATGTCCCGCCGGGTGACGACGCAGTCGCCCTCCGCGGTGGTGTGCGCCGGCACTTCGTCGAGTTCCTGCTGGCCGATGCTGGTGGCATGGACGTACTTCTCGTGCGTCAGGTCCATCAGGTTGTCGATCATCAGGCGGTAGTCGCACTTCACATGGAACATGCCGCCGCCGAAGGTCCACGCCGGGTCCTCGGCCCAGGCGAGGTCGGGCAGCAGTGCCGGTTCGGCCTTCGCCGCGTCGCCGGGCCACACCCACACGAAGCCGAAGCGCTCGACCACCGGGTAGGTGGCGACCGGCGGGAAGCCGCGCACGCGCTGGCCGGGCATGGCGACGGTCTTGCCCTCGCAGCCCATCTCGAGGCCGTGGTAGCCGCAGACCAGTTTGCCCTCGACCACGCGGCCCAGCGACAGCGGCGCGCCGCGGTGCGGGCACCAGTCGTCCAGTCCCACCGCCTGGCCCTCGGGGCCGCGGAAGAAGACGATGCGCTCGCCGCAGATGGTGCGCCCCAGCGGCTTCTCGTCGATCTCGGCCGGGCTGCACGCCACGTACCATGCGTTCTTGGGGAACATCGGGAACTCCTGGATCCAGTGGTCGGGTTAAGATTGGATCCAATTGTCCATCATTGGGGCTTCATTCAGCAAGCCAATCCACTTTATGGATCCAATCGAAGGTTCCAAGCCGGACTCCGGCAGTGTCGTCGCGACGCTGCGCCAGCTCATCGTCAGCGGTCGGCTGCCGGCGGGCGAGCGGCTGGCGGAGATCCCGGTGGCGGCTTCGCTGGGGGTGTCGCGCACGCCGGTGCGGCTCGCCTTCCGCACCCTCGAACAGGAGGGCCTGCTGGCCAAGGCCGGCAAACGCGGCCACGAGGTGCGCAGCTTCTCGGAGGCCGACGTGCGCTCGGCAATCGAAGTTCGAGGAACGCTCGAAGGCCTGGCCGTGCGCCATCTCGCCGAGCGTGGCATGCCCGCCGCCACGCGTGCCATGCTGGTGGCATGCATCGCCGAGGGGGAAATCATCCTGTCCAAGGGCCACCTCGCCGAGGAGGACGTGAGCCGCTGGAGCCGCCTCAACAAGCGCTTCCACGATGCACTGGTCCAGTCGCACGAGAGCCGGGTGATCGCCGACGCGATCGCGCGCAACGATCACCTGCCCTTCGCCTCGGCCGACTCGATCGCGCTGGACCGCAGTGCCTTGCCGGCGGAATACGAGAAGCTGCGCATCGCGCAGCTCCAGCACCAGCTGGTGCTGGATGCGCTGGATCGGCGCGAGTCCGCGCGCGCCGAGATGCTGATGCGCGAGCACGCCTGGGTGGGCTTCCGCTATGGCCAGCTGTTCGGGCTGCCTGCCGGCCCGCTCGGCGCGACGCGCGCCTGACGAGCACCTCGGGCCGGGCCGTGTCCGCGCCCCGGCCCGCTGCGCTCAGGCGCCGTCGATGGGCGTCGATCCGGCGAGCAGCGACTCCAGCCGCTCGATGCGGTGCCGATGCGGCGTGGTGATGGCATAGAAGTTCTCCTGCAGCCGCATCGACCGGCCGACCACCACGAGCGAGCCCGATCGCAGTTCGTCCTGCACCACCACCTCGGGCAACACCGTGAGCCAGCCGCTGTCGCGCGCGATCAGCCGCAGCATGGCCATGTCGTCCACCTCCGCGCGCCAGCGCGGCTTCACGCCGGCCGAATGGCACAACGCGTCGAACTGCCCGCGCAACGCGCTGCGCGGACCGGGCAGGGCGAGCTCGACGCCGTCGAGGTCTTCGGGCATGCGCAGGCGGCGCTCCTTCCACACCGCCGCCGGCCCGACCAGCGAGATCGCCTGGCTGCCGAGGAAGCGGCAGTGCAGCGGCCGGTCGGGGTCGGCGGGCACGGTCTCGTTGGCCAGCACCACGTCGAGCTGGTGCTGCAGCAGCCGCTGCAGCAGCCCCTCGAGGAGGCCGGACTCCAGCGTCAGCACCACGGTCGGATCGGCCATCAGCGGCCGGATCCAGTTCTCCTGGTAGTTGCGCGACAGCGTGGCCACGCTGCCCACGCGCAGCCGGATCATGCCCTGGCTGCGGCCCTGCAGGCGACCGAGCATCTCCTGGCTGAGGCCGAAGATGTTCTCGGCGTAGGCCAGCACCAGCTGGCCGGTGTCGGTCAGCTTCAGGCGGCGCCCTTCGCGCTCGAAAAGCGGCTCGCCCAGCCGATCTTCGAGCTGGCGGATCTGCGAGGACAAAGCGGACTGAGAGAGGTGCAGTTCCTGCGCCGCCCGCGTCAGGTGCCCCGCACTGGCCACCCGCCAGAAGTAGAAGAGATGGTGGAAGTTGAGCTGCTCGAGGCGCATCGTTCTTCTTTGTAGAACACTTGGTTCTTATCAATGTAATTTACAGAACACACTCGAGCAAGCACCATCCCGGCCCACGACTCCGGAGTGCCCGACATGGACTGGTTGCCTGCCCTGCTGATCGCCTTCGCTCTGGCGCCCGCCGCCCTGATGCTGCTCGGCAGCGTGCTGCCGCTGTGGCCCGCCGCGCGTCACGCCGCCCCGTGGCAGGCCTTCGGCGCGCTGTCGGCGCTGGCCCTGACCGGGGCCGTGGCATCGCTGGCACTGCGCTGGGCCGCGCCGTCGGCCGCCGCGGCGCTCCCGCTGCCCGGGGTGGCGACGAGCGTCGCGGGTGGCTGGATGGCGGTGCTGGTGCAACTGCTGGGCACGGTGATCGGCGTGTTTTCCGCCCGCTATCTCCAGGGCGAGCCGAACCAGGCGCGCTACCTGGCCGCCTTCGCCGGCGTGCTCGCCGCCGTGCAGTTGCTGGTGCTGGCCGACCACTGGCTGGTGCTGATCGCCGCCTGGGCCCTGGTGGGCACGGCGCTGCAGCGGCTGCTGTGCTTCTACCCGGAACGCGCCTTCGCCCTGCTCGCCGCCCACAAGAAGCGCCTGGCCGACCGGCTGGCCGATGTGCTCCTGCTGGCCGCCGCCGGCTTCGCCTGGGCGGAGGTGGACAGCGGCTCGCTGACCGCGCTGTGGCGCCACGCCGCACAGGGCGAGGCCTCGTGGCTGCTGCAGGCCAGCGCGGTCTTCTTCGTGCTGGCGGTCATCCTGCGCACCGCGCTGCTGCCGGTGCACGGCTGGCTGATCCAGGTGATGGAGGCGCCGACGCCGGTGTCGGCACTGCTGCACGCCGGCGTGGTGAATCTCGGCGGCTTCCTGCTGATCCGCTTCGCGCCGCTGCTCGAGGCCGCGCCCGTGGCGCGCTGGCTGCTGATCGTGTTCGGGCTGGGCACCGCCTTGCTGGCTGGCCTGGTGATGCTCACGCGGGTGACGATCAAGGTGCGGCTGGCGTGGTCGACGGTGGCGCAGATGGGCTTCATGGTGCTCGAGTGCGGCCTGGGCCTGTACACCCTGGCCGCGCTGCACCTGATCGGCCATTCGCTCTACAAGGCGCACGCCTTCCTCGCCGCGGCGTCGGTGGTGCGGCAGGGCAAGCTCCAGGCGATGCGCGGCGCCGCGACGCCATCCGTCGCCAGCCTGGCGCTGGCCCCGCTGGCGTCGGTGGCACTCGTCACGCTGGTGGCGTCCGTCTCCGGCAGCGCTGCCTGGCCCTGGTGGTGGAGCGGGGTCCTGGCGCTGGCCTGGGCGCCGCTGTTCTGGATGCCGCCACGACAGACTACTGGTGAGGCCGCCATCACGGCATCGCGCCTGCTGGCGGGCGCCGCGATGGTGGCGGCGCTCACCGCCGCGATGCTGCTGGGTCACGCACTGCCGCTCGGCGCGGCCGACGCGCCGGACCCCGTCGGCGGCCCGATCGCCCTGCTCGGCATGGCCGCGATGTACCTGTGCCTGGTTGCCGTTCAGGTCTCGCCGCAGCGCCTGGCCACCTGGCGCCGCTGGAGCTATGCCGGCTTCTACGTCGACGAATTCTACACCCGCCTGGCGCTGTGGCTGTGGCCCGCGCACTGGACGCCCGAAGCACGCCGCCGCGCCGGTGGCCAGAGCGGCGCCATGCAGCCGGCCGGCGCCACCCGCTGAACAACGTACCGGAGACACCGTCATGCTGACGACCCTCGACAGAGCTGCCACCCCCGCGGGCGGGCCTGGCACCACCTGCACGCTCGACAAGGCGGCGCACGATGCCCGCCTCGACACGGCCTGCGAACAGGCCTGCGCGGCCATCGCCCCGGCCTGGCCGCTGGACCGCGCCATTGCCGTCAATCCGCACTGGTCGCGCATCGGCAGGCCGGTCCGCCAGGTGGCGGCACGCATGGCGGTGCTGGCCGGCATCCAGGTGTTTCCGAAGCGCCAGGAATTGAAGCAGGCCTGGCAAGCCGGGCGCATTACCCCAATCGATCTGGCCGAGGCCCTGGCCAGGATGCCTTCGGCGACGGCGGCCGATGCAATGCCCGCCGCCTGCATCGCTGCGCTGGACGCATCGCCCGCGCTGCCGCGGCTGCCGTTGCTGATCGACGTGCTCGACGACGACCCCGCCCGCCACACCCGGCTGTCGTGGCGCCAGGCCATCACCCACCAGGTCAGCCAGACCTGCGCCGCCTACTTCGACGAGCAGCAGGCCGACTGGCAGCCCGAGCATCGCGCCGGCCTGTACGCCTTCTGGCGCGACACGCTCGTCCACGACCACGGCATCGGCGTGCTGATGGGCCTGCCCGACCTGTCGCGGCGGCTCGATGCGCTGCCGGCCACGCGGCAGGATGCGGAGCGCTGGGTGATGGAACGCCTCGGCCTGCCCGAGCCGGTGTGGGCCGACTACCTCGAGGCCGTGCTGCTCACGGTTCAAGGCTGGGCCTCGTGGTGCGCCTACCTCGGCTGGCAGGCGAAGCTCGAAGGCCGGACCGACCCGCACCTGCGCGACCTGCTGGCCATCCGCCTAGCCTGGGGTGCGATCCTGCTCGAGTGCAAGGACGACGCGGCGTCGCAGCGCGCCTTCGCGGCACTGCGCGCCGAATGGGCACGTGCGCCCGAGTTGCTGCGCCGTGCCGAAGACGTGCTCTGGATCGACGAGGCCTGGCAGCTGGCCCTCGAGGCTGGCTACCAGCGCGGACTCGCCCTGCGCCTGGCCGCAGCCGTGCCGCCCGTGCTGCCGGCCAGAACGGAGACGCCCGAAGTTCAGGCAGCGTTCTGCATCGACGTGCGCAGCGAGCCGCTGCGCCGCTCGCTCGAAGCGGTGTGGCCTGCCATCCAGACCATCGGGTTTGCCGGCTTCTTCGGCCTGCCCGTGGCGTACACGCCGCTGGGCACCCAGTCTCGCCGGCCGCAGCTGCCGGGCTTGCTGCCCCCGGCGATGGAAGTGACCGATCAGCTCGTGGCTGCCGCGGGTGAGGTCGCCGCCGCTGGAAGCGCACTCGAGGAAACGGCCATGCAGGCACGACAGCGCCGCTTTGCCAGCGCCGAATCCTGGCTGGCCGGCAGCCGCTGGCCGAGCGCTGCGTTTTCCTTCGTCGAGGCCGCCGGCGTGGGCTATCTCGGCAAGCTGACCCAGTGGCTGTGGCCCGGCACGGACGATCGCGAGCGTGACGACCTCGCCGGCCTGCCGGCGCGCTACCGGCCGCTGTGCCGCCCCGCGCTGGCCGGCCTGGCTCTGCCGGAGCAGGTGGCGCTGTCTGCGCGGGTGCTGCATGCGATGGGGCTGGCCCGCGGCCTGGCCCCGCTGGTGCTGCTGGTGGGCCACGGCAGCCAGAGCGCGAACAACGCCCAGGCCGCCGCGCTGGACTGCGGTGCCTGCTGCGGCCAGACCGGCGAGGTGAACGCCCGCGCGCTCGCGCGGCTGCTCAACGATTCCGGGGTTCGCGCCGGCCTGCGCGCCCAGGGCATCGAGGTGCCGGCCGAGACGGTCTTCGTCGCGGCGCTGCACAACACCACCACCGACGAGATCGAGGGCTTCGACCTCGACCTGCTGCCGGCGCCGGTGCGCGCCCGCTGGGAGCGGCTGCAACCCGTGTTCGCGCAGGCCGGCGACCAGGTGCGCCGCGAGCGTGCCGCGCGCCTCGGCCTGGATCCGCGCGCCGGCCACGACACGCTGCGGGCGCAACTGCGCCGACGTGCCAACGACGGCGCGCAGACGCGGCCCGAGTGGGGCCTGGCCGGCAATGCCAGTTTCCTGATCGCGCCGCGGCAGCGCAGCCGCGGCCTGGTGCTCGACGGCCGCGCCTTCCTGCACGACTACGACGCCGACCACGACTCCGACGGCAGCGTGCTGGAGCTGCTGATGACGGCGCCGATGCTGGTCACGCACTGGATCAATTGGCAGTACCACGCCTCGACCTGCGAGCCGGAGCGCCTGGGCAGCGGCAACAAGCTGCTGCACAACGTCGTCGGCGGGCACATCGGCGTGTTCGAAGGCAACGGCGGCGATCTGCGCATCGGCCTGGCACGCCAGTCGCTGCACGATGGACGGCACTGGGTGCACGAGCCGCTGCGGCTGACCGTGGTCATCGACGCGCCGGCCGCGCGGATCGAAGGCATCCTGCAGCGGCACGAGGTCGTGCGCCAACTGGTCGACAACGGCTGGCTGCACCTGTGGCGCTTCGGCGAAACGGGGCTGGTGCGCTACGAGCGCGCCGCATGGCGGCCGCTGTTTGTCCACCCGGAAGAGAAAACGGGCTAGCTCCTTGTGGGAGCCAGCCCGTTCGTGTCAATGGTCGGGGTGGCGGGATTCGAACACGCCCTCCCCCTAGCATCCATGCGGGCTAGCGGCCCGTTCGGCCCCGTTGTTGCACGGTTGTTGCACAGTCGCGACGGCCGGCTTCAGTCTTCATCGTCGGCGTCGTCCTCATCGGACTGCGGGCCAGCAACGTCCTCGCCGACGCCCGCAACGTACAGGCTCAGCCAGTCGACGCCGTCGGGCGGCTGCTGGCGTGTTCTGAGCAATTCGATGCGCCGGTCCCAGATGGGCCCAAACTTCTCCTCGAAGGTGTTCCCGGGCAGGCTCGCCACCTCGGCGATGAAGTGCCCATAGTGCCGGGCGAGCATGGTGATGTCTTTGTGGCCCAGGTGGTAGGCCGCCTGGATGTTCGCAACGTTGGCGGACAGGAGGGTGGAACCTGTCGTGTGTCGAAGCTGCTTGGGTGGTCGGTAGCGGACGCTTGTCGCCGCGACGAGCCGCTTCCAGCGTTTGCGGAACTTGGACTCGTTGGCATAGCGCTGCCCGGTCACCGGATTCGGGAATACCCACGCGCGCTGGGCGCCACTGTATGGAACCTGCGCTTCGAGTGCAGCCAGCTTCCCGTCGATTTGCACGTTGGGCCGCACGCTGACGCCGGACGACGCATCGCCAGGTGCAATCCGCTCGACGCCGTCCAGGCGCCGAGGCTGGAGGTCAACCGGGACGCTGCCTAGGTAAACGGTCTGCGTTCCTCTCTCGCACCCCTGCCGTGCCGCTTCGGCTCGGTCGAGGTAAACGACGGTGACTACACGTCACAACGGTCCATCCGCCCCGCCCCTGTCTCCTCCGCCCGCCAAAGCTCGGAGACAGGGGCATCTTGTTTCGGGGCCACACCTCGCGGCCCGTATGGACCGTGTAGAGACGGCTGGTTTATCTGCGCCGAGAGCAGCGACTGCGAGCTACGGTGGCAGCGAAGAGAAGCCCCCGGAACCTCACGGCTCGGGGGCTTGAATGACTGCGGGCGCGGGCGCGGACGCCCGCTCCGTCAGCTCAGCTTGCGGTCAGCCCACTCGCCGGCGCGCAACTCGATTTGCGCCTCGAATTCAGCCGGCAACAGCAGCGACAAGCTGACCTCGCTCGGCAACTTCATGCCCCCCACAGGCTTGGTCGTGGCACACATGGCGTTCCACACGAGCAGCCTGAAGGCCTCTTCCAAGAAGGCCAACAGGTCACTCGGAGGTCGATGGTCGATACCCGCCAGTTCACCAATGGCCTCAAGCGGCACCACCGACTCCGTGATGAAGGTTCGCTTCGAACCGGCTTCGGCAATCGACATCTTCATGACCCGTTCCGAGGCAAGCGAGCCCAGCCACTCAGCTGTGGCGTCACCGAACAGCGGGATGCACACCCGGTGCTGCCAGCCATCCGCATTGACGACAATTACGAGGTATCGCAGGCCGGAGGGTCCGGTCACGACCAACGTTTGGTAGGGCACGTCTCGCGAGCGCGCGTCCAGTGCCGCTTGCCACATCGCGTCAGGAAGCTCGGTACACAGGCACCAGCCGTGCATCCGCCCCTCGAGGTCGCGATTCCCGCGTGTTGCGACTTCGATTTCCTGGGGAGACATGAGTCGCGAGGGCGTGATACGGCCCATCGCTTCTGCTGTCGCCATCACCTCTGCCAGCGCTCGACGCGCCTGAACTTGTGTTGATGTCATGTTGTCCTCGATACGCGCCGAACGTGGCGCACTGCGTGTAGCGAGGAATCGGAGGCACCTGTAGCCTTGTTGCAGGCAAATGGCAGTCGGAGGTCACTTGGGTCAGGCAGTGGGAGTCGACGGATGCAGGCACGGGTGGATTGCCGTCACGGGCGAAGGCGCGTCGCTGGACTACCGCCCCTTCTCGTCAATGCGGGAGCTGCTGGCTTTCCACGGTGACGCCTCCCGCGTGTTGGTCGACATCCCCATCGGTCTGCCATGGAAGGAGTGCCCTGCCCGCCCGTGCGATGTCCTGGCGCGGCAGAAGCTGGGGCACCGCCACGTCTGCGTCTTCGCGGCCCCGAGCCGAGCCGCGTGCCAAGCCGGGAGCAAGGCCGAGGCGCGAGAGCGCAACCTGGCCGAACTGGGCAAGAGCCTATCGGAGCAAGCGCTGGGCATTTGCGCCAAGGTCGCTGAAGTCGACGCGTTGCTTCTGAGCGACGCCGACGCCCGAGCACGCGTCCGCGAGATTCATCCCGAGGTGTGCTTCTGGGCGATGAACAACGGGGCGCCGATGGACGACGCGAAGACCACGCGTGCCGGGGTTCAGGCTCGCCTGGCGCTGTTGTCCCATCGCTTGCCCAAGGCCGGCAGCTTGCTGGCGCGTGTGCTCGCCGAGACGTCGCGCTCTCAGGTCAAGGCCGACGATGTGCTCGATGCCCTCGCCGCCTACCTGACGGCTCGGGACGATGACGCGGCCTTACGCGCTCTGCTTGGCGAGCCGAGCCACGACCAGAAAGGTCTACCGATGGAGATGCTCTACATCGCATAGCGCAGGCCGCGGCCGGCATAGCCTGGTAGCACAGGTTTTGGGCTCGAGTCCAAACTTCGTTGGGCTCGTCGACCGGCCCGACCGCCCTTGCGCAGAGGCACGCGATATCGCCTCGGAACAGCTTACACAGGTGCTCAGGAAACTCGACCAACTGAAGGCGCTCAAATTCAGCTTGAACGCATTCATGTGTAGCTGTGACAACGCCTGCGATGGCGGTCCAGCCGTGGACTGCAGGATTCTCCTGGACTTGGCGTTGCAGCCCGCGGCGGCCCGTCTCGCTTTTCAGCCGACTCGCTGCAGGTGAAGCTCGGACAGCGATTCGCGCCCTACGCTTCGACCATGTCATTGGTTCCGGGTGTTGCGGCCTTCTTCCGCGGGTTCCTGCCCTTGTGAAGCAGGTACCAGGCCGCCGGCACCACCAGCATAGACAGAAGCGGTGCGGTGACCATTCCACCGACCATCGGCGCGGCGATGCGCGCCATGATTTCCGAGCCTGTCCCATGGCCCCACATCATCGGGATGAGGCCGGCAAGCACGATGGCGACGGTCATTGCCTTAGGGCGTACGCGCAGGACGGCGCCCTCGCGGACGGCTGCCAGTAGCGTCTCCTCGTTGTCTGGCTCGCCCGCTGCCAATCGGCGCTTCAGTGCGTTCTCCAGATAGACCAACATCACGACGCCGAACTCGGCTGCGACGCCAGCCAGGGCAATGAATCCCACGGCTGTCGCCACCGATATCGAGTGGCCGAGCAGCCAAACCAGCCAGAAGCCACCGACCAGCGAAAACGGGACCGCCGCCATCACGAGCACTGCGTCGGTCGCTTTGCGGAACAGCAGATAGAGCAACACGAAGATGACCGCGAGCGTCGCCGGCACGACGACCTTCATGCGCTCGGTCGCGCGCTCGAGGTACTCGAACTGCCCCGACCAGGACAGGGCATAGCCCGCCGGGATGGAGACTTCGTTCGCCACGGCGGCCTGCATGTCGTGCACGACAGAGCGCAGGTCTCGCCCGCGCACGTCGACGTAGACCCAGCCAGACAAACGCGCGTTCTCGCTGCGCAGCATCGGGGGCCCTTCTTCCACTCGGACCTGCGCGACGTCCTGCAGCAGCAGCTGCGCGCCCTTGTCGGTGACGAACGGCAGCGTGCGCAGGCGCTCCAGCGAATCACGAACCTCGCGCGGGTAGCGGACGTTGATAGGGAAGCGCTCCCGGCCGCTCACGACCTCGCCAACGTTCTCGCCGCCGATGGCGGTCGCGACGATAGCCTGCACGTCGGTGACCGACATCCCATAGCGGGCAGCCGCTGCGCGGTCGACGTCAACGTCGATGTAGCGGCCACCTGTAAGGCGTTCCGCAAGTGCGGACGAGACACCGGGCACGTTCTTCACCACCGACTCAATCTGGGTCGCCAGCTTGTCGATGGTTGCCAGGTCGGCGCCAGCGACCTTGATACCCACCGGGCTCTTGATGCCGGTGGCGAGCATGTCGATGCGATTGCGGATGGGCGGCACCCAGATGTTGGACAGCCCCGGCACCTTGACTGCCCGGTCGAGTTCTTCGACCAACTTGTCCGGCGTCATGCCCGCGCGCCAATCCTGGCGCGGCTTGAACTGGATGGTCGTCTCGAACATCTCCAGCGGCGCTGGGTCGGTGGCGCTGTCGGCGCGGCCCGCCTTGCCGAAGACCCGCTCGACCTCGGGCACGGTCTTGATGAGCCGGTCGGTCTGCTGCAGCAGCTCCGTGGCCTTGGACACCGACAGGCCCGGCAGGGCCGATGGCATGTACAGGAGGTCCCCCTCGTCCAAAGGCGGCATGAATTCGCCGCCAAGACGGGTGACCGGAATGACGGTCAGCGCCAGGACGATGCCCGCGGCGACAAGCGTCGCCTTCGGGAACCGCAGGACGGCCTCCAGCGCCGGTCGGTAGATGCGCATCAGGAACCGGTTCAGCGGGTTGGCGTTCTCGTGCGGAATCTTGCCCCGCACGAGCAGGCCCATCAGCACCGGCACCAGCGTCACCGACAGCGCAGCAGCGGCGGCCATCGTGTATGTCTTCGTGAAGGCCAGCGGCGAGAACAGCCGCCCCTCCTGGGCCTCCAGCGTGAACACCGGAAGGAACGACAGCGTGATGACCAGCAGCGAGAAGAAGAGCGCCGGCCCGACCTCGACCGAGGCACCGGTCACGAGCGACCAGCGCTCTTGCACGGTCGGCATGCGGCCGTTCTGGTGCTCGAACGCCTCTATGTGCTTGTGTGCAGCCTCCAGGAGCACGACCACGCCATCGAGCGCAGCCCCGCACGCCAGGGCGATGCCCGCCAGGCTGAGGATGTTCGCGTTCAGCCCCTGCCAGCGCATGACGATGAAGGCGATGCCGACGGCGATGGGCAGCGAAAGAACCGCCACCAGCGCCGAACGCAGGTGGAAGAGGAAGATGGCGCAGACGAGCGCCACGGCGATGAACTCCTCCGTGAGCTTCAGTTTGAGGTTGTCGATGGAGCGGTCGATGAGCTTCGAGCGGTCGTAGGTGTCGACGACCTCGACACCCTTCGGCAGGCTCGCCTTGAGCTGTTCCAGCTTGGCCTTCACGCCTTCGATGGTCGTCCGCGCGTTCTTGCCCGAGCGCATGACGACGACACCGCCGGCGACCTCGCCTTCGCCATCCAGCTCGGCGATGCCGCGACGCATCTCCGGGCCGACCTGCACGAAGGCGACATCGCGCAGCAGCACCGGCGTGGCCCCGGAGACAGAGATGGGGATGCCACGGAAATCGTCGAGCGACTTCAGGAAGCCACGAGACCGAACCATGTATTCGGCCTCGGCCAGCTCGACCACGGAGCCGCCGGACGATTGGTTGGCCTTGCGCAGCGCCTCCATCACCATGCCCTGGGTGACCCCGAGCTGGCGCATGCGGTCCGGGTCGAGCACGACCTGGTATTGCTTGACCATGCCGCCGATGCTCGCGACCTCGGAGACGTCCTGCACCGTCTTCAGCTCGAACTTGAGGAACCAGTCGTTCAGCGCTCGCAGCTGGCCGAGGTCGTTCTTGCCCGTGCGGTCCACCAACGCGTACTCGTAGACCCAACCCACGCCCGTGGCGTCAGGACCGAGCGTTGCCGTCGCTCCTGGCGGCAGGCGACTCTGCACCTGGTTCAGGTACTCGACCACGCGGGAGCGGGCCCAGTAGGCGTCGGTCTTGTCGTCGAAGAGGATGTAGACGAACGAGTCTCCGAAGAAGCTGTAGCCCCGCACGGTCTTCGCGCCGGGCACGCTGAGCATCGTCGTCGTCAGCGGGTAGGTGACGAGGTCCTCCACCACCTGCGGCGGCTTGCCCGGGTAGCTGGTGCGCACGATGACCTGGGTGTCGGACAGGTCGGGAAGCGCGTCCACCGGAGTGTTCGCGACCGAGAAGAGCGCAGCGGCGACCAGGAACGCCGCGGCGATGAGAACCAGGAATCGGTTCCCGACCGACCAACGGATGAGCGCGGCAATCACTTTGCACCTCCCATCCGATGGACGGAGACCAGTTCGTACTCGTCGCCCTTCTTCTTGAACTCGAAGTGGACGGAGTCGCCCACCTTCACGTCGGCGAAAGCGGTGGGGCTCGGCTTGTTGAACGGCATCGTCATCGCCGGCCACTTCAGCTCGGCAATGGCACCGTGGGACAGGGTCATGCTGTCAGCGTCGATGCCGTCCACCTTGCCCTGGGCCGAGTAGGTCGCCGGCGTTGCGGCCGAGCCAGAAGCCGGTGCCGAGGCAGGCTGCGCGGCTGACAAGCTTCCCAGGACCGAGCGAAGGCGCGCCTCGGAGTCGACCAGGAACTGCCCGCTGGCGACCACTTGGTCGCCTTCGACAAGGCCTTGCACCACCTCGAGTTGGTCTCCCAGGTCCGCGCCGAGCTTCACCTCCCGTGGCTCAAACGCGCCGCTGTCCTTGCGAACGATGACGACAGCTCGCGTTCCCGTGCGGATGACCGCCTCGGCGGGCACGACCAGCCGCGAAGACGAAGGGCCGGCCACCTGCAGCCGCAGCAGCATTCCCGGCACCAGCTTGCCGCCCTTGTTGTCAACCTCGAAGCGGGCCTGCAGCGTGCGGGTGGCCGCGTTCACCTGGGGCAGGATTTCCTGCATCGTGCCGCTGAACGTCTGGCTCGGGTCGGCCTGCAGCGCGGCTGTGACCTTCTGTCCGCGCGCGAGCCGAACGGCCTGCGCCTCCGGCACCTCGGCCACCGCCCAGACCTTCTCGAGGCCAGCGATGCGGAAAAGCGTCATGCCCGGGGAGACTGCGACGCCTTCGCGCACGCCCAGCTCCGCGACGACGCCGCTCGCCGGAGAAACCAGTGTGTAGCGCGCTTGGGGTGTTCCGCCTTCCTCGGCCTGGCGCACGAGTTCAGCGGGAATGGACATCGCGCGTGTCCGCTCGCGCGCGGCGGCGACAAGCTCGGCCGATGCGCCGGCGCGCTTCAGGGCGACGATTTCGTTGAGCGGCCCCAACCACTCGGGGGCGAAGACGGTGCCGAGCGCCTGGCCCTTGGCGACGCGCTCCATCGGTGCGCGGACGCTGAGCCGCTCCAGGTAGCCAGCCGTGCGGGTCTGGACGGCGACATTCAGGCGCTCGTCGAACTGCACCGCGCCGACCGCGTCGAACGACGAACTGACGTCCGCCTTCTTCACCACGGCCGTGCGGATGCCCAGGTTCTGCTGCACCTGCGGGCTGACCTTCACGCCGGAGTCGCTCGCCTCGTCGGCGTAGACGGGCTGCAGCTGCATGTCCATGAAGGGCGACTTGCCCGGCTTGTCGAAGCGCTGGCCGGGGACCATTGGGTCCTGCCAGTACAGGACCTTGCGTTCGGGCGCGGATGCCGGCGCAGCCGGAGCCGCCACGGTGACGTGGCCGGAGGTGCTGCGGCCCAGGTAGAACGCGCCGCCGCCGATGACAAGAGCAGTGGCCACGGCAAAGCCAGAAAGCTGGACGCGGCTCATTGCGCTGCTCCTTGGGAAATCGGCTTGAAGACGAGCTGCGCCTGGGCCTTGGCCAGGTCGCGCTGGAGGTTGAGGACCTTGCGCTGCGCCTCGACTTCCGCGTGACGGGCTTCGAAGAGCATCACCAGGCTCGCCTGGTTAGAGCGATACGCAGCAAGCGTCGTGGCAGTGCGCTGCTTTAGCGGCTCAATGACCGCTGCCTGGAAGCGTTCGATGCGCTCCTGCAAGCGGCGTGCATCGCTGGTCAGCGCGGCGTACTCGCCAGCCGCAGCGCGGCGCGCCTCCTCGGCGTCGGCCTCAGCCTTCACGACCAAAGCCAGCTTGGCGGCGGTCTCTCGGTCCTGGCGAGCATCCGGCGCAACCGGCAACGGAATGCTGACGCCAAAGGAGACCAGGTCCGGACGGCCCTGGCGCTGCCCGTACGACACCTCGTAGGTCCAGTTCGGCTTGCGGTTCAGGCGCGCGACCTCGACCTCCTGCCGGGCTACCTCGATGTCTCGCTGCCTGGCGACGACCAGCGGATGCGAGGCGATGAATGCGTCCTGCGTCGGAACGACGGGCAGTTGCGGCGATTTGAGTTCGTCGGCGGGCACGCCTGTCCAGCGCTGCAGGTTCACCGCCGAGGCGCCTTGTTGCTGGCGCATGTCGGCGGACTCGTCTTCGGACATGCCCAGCGCGCTGGTCAAGCCCAGCACCTCGGCGCTGCTGCCGGACACCGTAGCGAGGCGGCCCTTGCCAGCTTCCAGTTCTTCTCGGGCGTGCTCCTCGTTGAGCGCCGTGAGCTTCAACGCCTCGCCGGCGTAGTACGCCTCGATGAAGGCCATCGCCGTCTGCATGCGCGCATCGGCCGCGGCAACGCCTTCCATCACGGCCTCGCGCCGGTGCATCGCGCTGGTAACGGCCTCGCGCGCTGAGCGCTTGTCGGCTGACACCCATTCCTGCGACATGCCAACGCGCTTCATCGTCATGTCTTCGGCGTTGGTGCTGAACCGGTTGCTGCCGGTCGCCGGCACGTTGTCGATGCCGAAGTTCAGCATCGGGTCGGGTTGCTGGCCCGCTGCGCGCGCCATCTCGGCAGCGCTCATCGCACCCGCTCGAGCCGAGCGAGTCATTTGGGAACGTTGGACGGCCAGGTCAACCGCCTGGTCCAGAGAAAGAGGGGCCGCGACAGCCCATGGGGCTGGCAGCAAGGCGGCAGCCAGGGCGACTGCGCGCAGGATGTGTTTTGACATTGAAAGCTCCGAGGACGAACGAAAACGCGGCTGGCATGCGGACGCGCCGCAGCAGCACCGGTCAGTCGACGGAGCGGGTCAGACTCGAAGTCTGAGGGTGGAGAGGAAAAGCGGGTCCGGCGGCGGCTGGGCCTCGGACGTGGCGGTCATGGGAACCGCTTGGGCTTCCTGGGCGTCGAGCACCAATGGCAGGTCGAGAACCTGGACCACGGCCGGCTGTGCCGCGACCGGCAGCTTGACGGCCTCGAAGGTCTTGGCTGGGTCAGCCGAGTGCTGGTGGCACAGGACCGGCTGCTGCTGGTCCATGCCCTCGCAGGGGGTGCCTGCCTCCATCATCGCGGCCATCGCCTCGACGTCCACCTGCTGTGGGCAGACATACTGCGCCAGCGCCAGCTGCGAGAACAGCAGCGACAGCACCACGAAAAACGTGGTGGTCAGTCGGCGGGCACGGATGCGCAGCATGTTCAGACACAGTCTAGTTTGAGCGCTTTATCCTGGACTTGCCTCACGTCAAGTCCCGGCTGCGTCAAGCTCGTTACTTCATCATCGACCCGTGGCCGTGGTGCATATGCCCAGCCATGGTGTCGGGCCCGTGGTCCGACACCTGCGCGTCGAACCAGCTGTGCAGCGCAGTCGCCAACTTGGCCTCCGAGGTCCGGTAAGTCAACTCTGCCCCGCCCGCCACCTCCTTGTAGTCGATGGCAATCTGGCCGGGCTTGGCGACCCGGAGTTCGGCAAGGCCGGGCATCTCCGCACCGTGGATGTGCGTCGGGCCGGAGAAGTCACCCTTGAGAAACTGCGTCTGGATGTCGCGAAGGTGCCCGCGCACGAGCTTCACCTGCTCGCTATCACCGGTGTTCCGTGCGACGACCTTCTGGACGCCGCCATCCGGGGTCTTCGTGAAGACGTGCTGCGTGGCCTTCAGGCTGAAGGGCATCACGTCGGGCCCGCGCTGGGCGACCTCGGATTGGCGCTGCGCATCGGCGGCTCCTGCGGGAGCCGACAGCACAGCCGCTGCTGCGCAGGCGAAAGCGGTCAGAGACTTCCTGAGCATGGTCGCCTCACTTGGCCACTTCGATGGCGGTCACGGTCAACGCGCCATTGACGTTGTCGGCCGCGAACTTGACCTTGTCACCCTGCTTGATGACATCGAGCAGCTTCGGGTCGGCGACCTTGAAGACCATCGTCATGCCGGGCATGTCGAGGTTGGCAATGGGACCATGCTTGAGCGTGACCTTGCCCTGCTCCTTGTCGACCTTGCGGACCTCACCGTCGGTGGTCGATGCGGCCGCTGCGGAGGCAGCAGGCGCGTGATGCGCGGAGTGGTCGGTGGATTGGGCGAAGGCTGCACCGGACAGGGACAGCGCCGCGACGGCGATGAGGGAAGACAGTTTCATGTTGAGCTCCAGAGTTCAAGAGTAGGAAGAGAAGACGCGCTCGCGACCTTGCTTGTCGACGAGCAGAACTTGGTACGGGTCTTTGCGGCGGTCCATCTCCATGCCGGGCGAGCCTGCGGGCATACCGGGCACAGCAAGCCCGACCGCCACCGGCTTCATCGCCAACAGCTTCTTGACATCGGCGGCCGGAACGTGGCCTTCGACGACGTAGCCTGCGACCACGGCGGTGTGGCAGCTGCCGAACTTGTCGGGCAGGCCGTACTTCTTGCGAGCCACCGAGGTATCGTCCACCATGGTGACCTTCACCTCGAAGCCGGCTGCCTTGAGGTGGTCGACCCAGGCTCCGCAACAGCCGCAAGATGGGCTCTTGAACACCTCCACCGTCGGCAGCGTGCCGGCGGCGAAGGCGGGAATGGCCGCGAGCGCCATTGCGCCGAAGGCCAGGGAGAGTGCATTGCGTCGGTTCATTTGACGACGACCTTTCCAACCATGCCGGCCTCGAAGTGACCGGGTATCAAGCAGGCGAACTGGTACTCGCCCGCCTTGTTGAACTGCCAGACGATTTCGCCCTTTGCACCCGGCTTCACGTGGGCCATGTTGGCGTCCGCGTGTTCCATGTTCGGGAACTTCTTCATCAGCTCGGCGTGCTCCTGCAGTTCCTGCGCGGTCCCCAGGACCATCTCGTGGAGCTGCTTGCCGCTGTTGCTGACGACGAACTTCACCGTCTCGCCGCGCTTGATAACGACGTCCGAGGGGGTGAAGCGGAAGGCATCACTCATGTCGACCTTGATGGTCCGCGTGACCTTCCTGGGGTCGCCCTCCCGTCCGAAGGTGCGTTCTTCGACCTTGGAGGCGTCGAAGGTGTGCTTCTTCATCGGGTGGTTCTCGTCGCCATGAGCTTGGGCCAAGGCAGCGAGGGTAGCCAGGGCGAAGCCGAGGCCGATACGAACAGCGTTCATGTGTTTGCGTAGCGTCTGACAGGCGGACGGATGTCCGCGGATTGCTCGCCAGGGCGAGCGCCATCGAAGCCTCTCAGCGGAGGCCGGAATGGGTCAGATGCTTCGGGGTGGCCGTTCCTGGCCGTCCGACTGGAACGTCGGTGCGGGAGCGGCGAAGTGCGGGAAGACAGTGGTGCTGAGAAGCGCCGGCGTGAGGACGGACGGTACTGCCGCCATCAGCGGCGCCGCCGAGCAGGACGACAGGCAGTGGCGGCCCTTGTCGAAACCGTTGTGGCTGTGGTCATGCTGCCCGTGGTTTTCGCCAGTTCCGCTGGCCATGTCGTGGCCACCGTGGCTATGGCTCACCACTTCGGTATGCGAAACCGGCTGTTGCTCGCACAGCAGCGCAGCTGCCGATACCCCTCGCAGGGGTAGCAGCATCGCCAGCAGCACGAGAACGAACAGACGAACAGTCTTCACAGGATTCAGCGTAGCACGGGGCGGTTACACATCTATGTCTAGGAAGCGCGGTTTATGCAACGACCGGTATGGCGTTGAGGTTGACGGACTGAAGTGTTGACTCTGACATCGTGGGAAGGTCAAGACTGCTCTCATCGACCACTGAACGGAGCACATGATGCAAGCTTTCCGCGTTGACGACATGACCTGCGGTCACTGCGCCAGCACCATCACCAAGGCCCTGAGGGAGACGGACCGGAACGCCCGCGTGACCATCGACCTGGGTCAGCATCTCGTGATGGTGGAGCCCACCGAAGCGGACACCCAGGAGCTGAGCGATGCCATCAGCGAGGCAGGCTACACGCCGGTGCCGGTGGAGGCCCGCACGGTCATCGCGCAGCCCGCCAAGGCCGGCTGCTGTGGATGCCGCGGATGAATGGAGCCGAGGCGCCGCTTGCGGTGAATCAAGCCCATGTCGGCAGCAGGTGCCTAGGCTGAACCGCGCATATCTTGGAGGCCCTCATGAAGCTCGCCGTGCTTGTCATCGCCGCCACCTCCGCTCTCGCCGGCTGCGCCAACGGCCCGAAGGAAGAGGACCACGAAGCCCATCACCCGCCCGGTGCCGCTGCGGCTGCGCCGGCGGCGCCCTCGCCGGGCCAGATGGACTCGATGATGAAGTCGATGCAGGAGATGCACGACAAGATGATGGCGGCGAAGACTCCCGAGGAGCGCGCCAAGCTGATGCAGGAGCACATGAAGCTCATGCAGGACGGCATGGGAATGATGGGCCAGATGCGCGGCGGCTGGGGCCCCAAGGGCGGGCCCGGTGGTGGCATGGGAGGAATGGGCGGCATGGGCATGGGCGGCCGCGGGATGGCCATGAGCCCGGAGATGCTGGGCCGCCGCATGGACATGATGGAAATGATGATGCAGATGATGATGGACCGCGAGGCGATGAAACCGCCGGCGACCACGAAGTGACAACTGGAGTGCCGTCATGGACCAACCAGGAACCAAACTGTCACGCTGGCGTTCGCCGCTGGGCATCTTCATGCTGGTCGCTGGTGCGGTCGGCGTCTACTACTTGCTCACCCAGCATCTGACGCACGTGACTCAAGCCATTCCATACCTGTTCTTGCTTGCTTGCCCGCTGATGCACCTCTTTCACGGGCACGGGCATGGCCACGGTCATCATCACCAAGGCAGCCGCGACTCGGAAGCCTCAACCGGGCTACCCCCGAAGGCCTGACCCCAATGCATTGAGGCGCAGCCAAGGGGGCTGAGCTCGCCTCGGGGCTTGGTGCCATCGTCCTGGGTGCAGGGCTGGCGCTCGTTCTGCCAGAGTGGCTCAGAGCGTACGGGCTGCCTCTGTTGGTCGGAGGCGCTCTTGTGCACGGCGTCGGGATGACGCTGAAGTACAGGCTCGAGAGGCGAGACGGGCCTCCCCTTTGGTGGGAGAGGGCATTGTTCTGGCTATGCTGGTTGTGCCTGGCAGCGCTGGGCGTCTGGCTTGCTGCGGGCCTCTTCGCTACGAAGTAGCGAGAAGGCACTTGACCTTCCAATCATGGGAAGGTCGAAAGTAGACAACAAGAACAGGAGAGCGCGATGCCGACCACCTCCCAGCAACACGACCATTCGCACCACCACCATCACGATGAAGGCGGCAGCCATGTGATGCCGGACGGCACGGTGATGAAGGGGTCGATGCACGCGCACCATGACCATTCGGCACACGCCCACCACGACCACAGCCACCACGCCCACGCAGCGACATTGAAGGCCGCGCCGAATGGCGACCAGACCCAGGTCGAGTACACCTGCCCGATGCACCCGCAGGTGCGGCAGATGGGTCCTGGGAGCTGCCCCATCTGCGGGATGGCGCTGGAGCCGGTGCTGGCGACCGCCGAGCAAGGCGAGAGTCCCGAGCTGCGGGATATGACGCGGCGGTTCTGGATTGGCACGGCGCTGACGGTGCCGGTGTTCGCGCTCGAAATGGGCGGGCACCTGTTCGACATCCACCACCTCATCGCGCAGCAGACCTCGAACTGGATTCAGCTGCTGCTGGGCACGCCTGTGGTGCTCTGGGCCGGCTGGCCGTTCTTCACGCGAGCGGCCGCGTCGGTGAAGAACCGCAGCCTGAACATGTTTTCGCTGATTGCGCTGGGGACCGGTGCGGCTTGGCTCTATAGCATCGTCGCGACGCTGATGCCCGGTTTGTTCCCGCCGGCGCTGCGTGGCGAGGACGGTGCGGTCGCGGTCTACTTCGAAGCGGCTGCGGTCATCACAGTGCTGGTGCTGCTCGGACAGGTGCTCGAGCTCAGAGCGCGGGAGAAGACGTCTGGCGCCATCAAGGCGCTGCTTGGGCTGACGCCGAAGACGGCGGTGAAGGTGCACCCAGACGGCACGGACGAGACCGTCCAGGTCGACAGCATCCAAGTGGGCGACCTGCTGCGCGTGCGCCCCGGTGAGAAGGTGCCCGTCGACGGCGAGCTCACCGAGGGCAAAGGCAACGTCGACGAGTCGATGGTCACGGGCGAGCCCATCCCCGTGGCGAAGGCGGTCGGGGCCAAGGTCACGGCCGGCACGCTGAACCAGACCGGCGGCTTCGTGATGCGCGCCGAGAAGGTCGGCGCGGATACCCTGCTCTCACAAATCGTCCACATGGTGGCAGCCGCGCAGCGCAGTCGTGCGCCCATTCAGCGGATGGCGGACCAGGTGGCCGGCTGGTTCGTACCGGTGGTCATCCTTGTGGCGGCGCTGACGTTCGTCGCCTGGCTGGTGTGGGGTCCGTCGCCAGCGTTCAGCTACGCGCTCATCACGGCGGTGGCGGTGCTCATCATCGCGTGTCCCTGTGCGCTGGGCTTGGCCACGCCAATGTCCATCATGGTTGGTGTCGGCAAGGGTGCGCAGCACGGCGTGCTCATCCGCGACGCCGAGGCACTCGAGAAGATGGAGAAGGTCAACACGCTGGTAGTCGACAAGACCGGGACGCTGACCGAAGGGCGACCCAAGGTCGTGCACATCGAGCCAGCGCCTGGCTTCACCGCCGGCGAGGTCTTGCACAAGCTCGCCAGCGTCGAGCGAGCCAGCGAACACCCTTTGGCCATGGCCATCGTGATGGACGCACAGGAGCGCAAGCTTGCTCTGGCACCGGTCAGCGACTTCGATTCGCCCGTGGGCAAGGGCGTCATTGGGACGGTCGATGGCCAAGTCGTCGTCTCTGGCAGTGCGAAGTTCCTGTCGGAGCACGACATCGCGACAGAGAGTCTTGCGACAGCTGCCGAGGCGCAGCGCCAGAAGGCCGCGACGGTCATCTTCGTCGCCATCGGCGGCAAACTGGCTGGCTTCGTCGCAATTGCGGACCCCATCAAGCCGACGACACCTCAAGCGCTGAAGGCGCTGCAGGCCGCGGGCGTTCGAGTGGTCATGCTGACGGGCGACGGCAAGACGACGGCCGAGGCCGTGGGCCGCGAGCTCGGCATTGACGAGGTGGTGGCCGAGGTCTTCCCGGAGGACAAAGCCGCGGTGGTCAAGCGTTTCCAGTCGGAGGGTCGCGTCGTCGCGATGGCCGGTGACGGCGTCAATGACGCCCCCGCGCTAGCCCAGGCCACCGTTGGGGTTGCGATGGGCACCGGCACCGATGTCGCCATGGAGAGCGCCGGCATCACGCTGCTCAAGGGTGACCTCATGGGCATCGTGCGCGCGCGGACTCTCTCGCACGCGACCATGCGGAACATTCGCCAGAACCTGTTCCTGAGCTTCGCCTACAACGTGGCCGGCATTCCGCTGGCGGCGGGCGTGCTGTACCCGTTGTTCGGCCTGCTGCTGTCGCCGGTTGTTGCGGCAGCCGCGATGGCGCTGTCGTCGGTGAGCGTGATTGCCAATGCGCTGAGGCTGCGCACCGTGAAGGTGGACTAGGAGCGCGCGGGCCAGCGATAGACGTAAGCTGGACGTGAATGTCGATTCGCTCCGCAACGCCTGCCCAGGCAGCCGCGCTTCTGTTCGGCGCGAGCACGCCTTTGGCGAAGCTCTTGGTCGGCAACGTGTCGCCTTTGCTGCTCGCTGGCCCGCTCTACCTGGGCAGCGGCGTCGGCCTGAGCATGCTACTGCTTGTACGGCAGGCGCGGGACTCGACTGTCGCGCAGCAGATGCTCATTGCTCGAGCCGAGGTAGCTCAGCGACCAAGCTGAAGTTTGGCTGGGCGCCTCGCTCCATGCTTGCATCGCGCGAACTGGAGCGTAGCTTGGCCGCAGTAGAGCGGCTGATGCTTGGGCCCTGGGCTCGTTCGAACTGAGTCGACATCACTACGCGCCTCATCGGCGCGGCGGCCAGGGGCCACGCGGTGTGTGAGACTGGAGCGCGGGGGCGTTGAAGTGGGACGTGAGTTCGAGTCCAAATCTTGTTGCGCAGTTGTTGCGCAACAGGGACCACTCCAGACCACATAAACGGGGTCCAGAAGCAAGAAGGCCCGCGACGGTTTCCCGTGCGGGCCTCTGCTAACTCGTTGATTCTGCTTGGCTTTCCTGGTCTCCAGGGGTCTGGAGTGGTCAAGCTCGAATCGGAAGAAATGGTCGGGGTGGCGGGATTCGAACTCGCGACCCCTTGCACCCCATGCAAGTGCGCTACCAGGCTGCGCTACACCCCGACGAAGCTGCGCATTATAGCCTCAAGGCCGCCGTCGCCCCTCAGAGCACGAGCAGAGCGCGGATGGCCAGCAACTCGCTGCGCACGTCGACCGCTGCCAGACCGGACGCGGCCGCGGGCCCCAGTCGATCGGGTGACGACACCGCTTCGTCGTCCGGCAGGGCCTCGCTCATGTCGATGACCTCGTCGGGCTCCGCGGGCAGCGAGGCCGGCACGGCCTCGCGCGGCCCGGAGGCCGCATCGGCCAGGCGGTTGCGCGCGCCACTGATGGTGAACCCCTGCTCGTACAGCAGCTCGCGGATGCGCCGGATCAGCAGCACCTCGTGGTGCTGGTAGTAGCGCCGGTTGCCCCGGCGCTTCATCGGCTTGAGCTGGGTGAACTCCTGCTCCCAGTAGCGCAGCACATACGGCTTCACCCCGCAAAGCTCGCTCACCTCACCGATGGTGAAGTAACGCTTCGCCGGGATGGCTGGGAGCGCTTTCTCCATGAAAATCAATAAGATCCCGTGGGAAAGCTAAGACTTTACTCGAACTCTTCCCCGGCAGGTATGTCGCCTTGCACGACTCCCTTGAGTTTGTGACTGGCGTGGAAGGTGACGACGTTGCGCGCCTTGATCGGGATGGCCTCGCCGGTGCGCGGGTTGCGCCCCGGCCGCGGCGCCTTGCGACGGATGTTGAAGTTGCCGAAGCTGGAGAGCTTGACGTCCTCGCCCTTGACCAGCGTGGCATGGATGATGTCGAAGAAACCCTCGACCATGTCCTTGGACTCGCGCTTGTTCAGGCCGAGCCGCTCGAACAGCAGGTCGGCCAGCTCCGCCTTGGTCAGCGTCGGCGTCTCGATCGTCGGCAGGATCACCCGCTCGCGCGGCTTGTCGTTGTCGTCCATGTTGGGTATCGCCCCTAGCCCCGCAGGCGGACGCCGAGGCGCGCGCCCAGCCGCTCGATCACCTCGGCCACGGTGGCCTCGATGCGCTCGTCGGTGAGGGTGTTGTCGTTGTCCAGCAGTTCCAGCCGCACGGCAAGGCTGCGTTCACCCGCCTTCAGGTCCGCGGCCGGCGTGGCGGGCTTGTAGATGTCGAACAGCCGGGCCGAGCGCACCAGCCCACCCTGCCCCGCACCGATGGCCTCCATCAGGGCCGCATGGCTCACCTGATCACCAGCCACCACGGCAATGTCGCGATAGACCGACTGCTGCCTCGGCAGCGGCGCGAACGAGGGCACGTCGCGCTCGATCACGGCTTCCAGGTCCAGTTCGAACAGGATCGGCGCCGAAGGCAGGTCGTAGCCCTGCCGCCAGCGCGGATGCAGTTCGCCGACATGCCCGATGGGCCGGCCGTCGAGCTCGATCCGGGCACAGCGGCCGGGATGCATGGCCGGATGCTCTGCGGGCACGAAGCGCGCCACGCGGGGCGCCAGCAACGCCTCGATGTCGCCCTTCACATCGAAGAAGTCGACGGTGCGTTCCTTGCTGCCCCACTGCAGCGCATCGACGCGCCCCCAGGCCAGGCCGGCGATGCGTCGCGGCTGGTCGACGCCGGCCACGCTGTGGTCGCCGTCGGCCACCGACGCATCGCGGCGGAAGACGCGACCGGTCTCGAACACGCGCACGCGGCTGGCCTTGCGCGCCAGGTTGGTCTGCAATACCGAGACCAGGCTGCCCAGCAGCGACGAGCGCATCACCGCCAGCGGGCTGGCAATCGGGTTGAGCACGCGGATCGGGTCGGGGTTGCCGGCCAGTTCGTGCTCCCAGCGCTCCTCGACGAAGCTGAAGCCGATGGTCTCCTGGTAGCCCAGCTGCGCCAGCGCATGGCGCACCGCGCTCAGTCCGCGCTTGGCTTCCGGGCGGATGTGCGCGGTGACCGGCGCCACCGGCGGCGTGTCGGGGAGCAACCGGTAGCCGACCACGCGCGCGACTTCCTCGATCAGGTCTTCCTCGATCTTCAGGTCGAAGCGCCACGACGGCGGCGTCACGGTGATCGTGCCCGGCGCGCTGCTGAACTGCAGGCCCAGCCGCTGCATCACGCCCTCGCATTGCGCCTGCGTGACCGGCATGCCGATCACCTTGATCGCGCGCTCCACCCGCAGCGCCACCGGCTGGGCTTTCGGCAGCGCCAGCACCTGGTCGTCCATCGGGCCGGCCTCGCCGCCGCAGATGTCGATGATCAACTGCGTGATGCGCTCGATGTGCTCCACGGTCAGTGCCGGATCGACGCCGCGCTCGAAGCGGTGGCCGGCGTCGGTGGCGAAGTTGTAGCGCCGCGAGCGCCCGGCCACGGCCTCGGGCCACCAGAACGCGGCCTCGACGTAGACGTTGCGCGTGGCATCCGACACCGCCGTCGACTCTCCGCCCATGATGCCGGCCAGCGACTCGACCGCCTTGTCGTCGGCGATCACGCCGACCTTCTCGTCGACCTCGATGGTATTGCCGTTGAGCAGCTCCAGCGTCTCGCCGGCGCGGCCCCAGCGCACCGTCAGGCCGCCGTGGATCTTGTCGAGGTCGAAGATGTGCGAGGGCCGGCCGTACTCGAACATCACGTAGTTCGAGATGTCGACCAGCGCCGTCACCGAGCGCTGCCCACAGCGCGCCAGGCGGTCGACCATCCAGGCCGGCGTCTTCGCGGTGGTGTCCACGCCGCGCACGATGCGACCGGAGAAGCGGCCGCACAGGTCGCTGGCCTGCACCGTGACCTTCAGCGACGCGTCGTGCGCCGGCTTGACCGGCGCGATCGCGGGTGTCTTTAGCGGCGCACCGGTCAGCGCCGACACCTCGCGGGCGATGCCGTAGACGCTCAGGCAGTGGGCCAGGTTCGGCGTCAGTTTGAGCGTGAAGAGGGTGTCGTCGAGCCGCAGGTGGGTGCGGATGTCGGTGCCCACCGGCGCGTCGTCAGCCAGGATCAGCAGGCCGCCGTGGTCGTCGGAGAGCTTCAACTCGCGCGCCGAGCACAGCATGCCCTGGCTCTCCACGCCGCGCAGCTTGCCGAGCTTGATGACGAAGGGCTTGCCGTCGTCCTCCGCCGGTGGCAGCTGCGCGCCCACCAGCGCGCACGGCACGCGGATGCCGGCGCGCACGTTGGGCGCGCCGCAGACGATCTGCAGCGTCGTGCCGGTCCCGGCATCGACCTCGCAGACCTTGAGCTTGTCGGCGTTGGCGTGCTGCGCCACCGTCAGCACTTTCGCCACCACCACGCCGCTGAAGGCGGGCGCGGCCGGGCGCGTCTCTTCCACTTCCATGCCGGACATGGTCAGCAGCTCGGCCAGCTCGGCGGTGGTGATCGGCGGAT
>VFQN01001392.1_pt1 | contig 40713 bp, 70 predicted proteins | sample 3512371 | NCBI WGS metagenome assembly VFQN01 (sample SAMN10412370, study PRJNA504923) | tailings metagenome | isolation source: Replicate 2 from Balatoc abandoned mine | place: Philippines: Itogon, Benguet | collected 2017-08-28 | reverse complement strand
CGCCAAGCCCGCCGCGCCCGCTACAGCCGCGCCCGCCAAGCGACAGGGGCTGGGACTAGACCAGGACGACAGGGCGGTCAAGCGACAGCACCTGGGGCGGTAGCCCCTGGAGTGGGAGCAAGGCGTATGGGGGAGCAAGGGAGTAAGTGGGGTGTTTGAGGTGTGGGCTAGGAGTTGAGTAAGCGGTGAGGAAGCGGTAGCTAGGAGCATTTGTGGAGGTGGCATTCTTGCAGTGCTTGTTGCACTTGCGGCTTTATTCTTTGTTGACTTGCGGGCTGGGTGGAGCCGGGGCGCCTAGACAACTCTGAGACAACCCTGGGCACAAGTTGGTGGCCTCAAGTTCGCAAGCTTGTGGATCCGGCCACGACAGGCGATACCCAAGCGAACCGCACGAGGCACGCTGATGTATTTCATGTGCGCACAGTCACACATAAAGTATTGTTAAAACCTATGTAGCCTGAACTGCTATTGCGTCTGCAGGCTAGCTACAAGCGATCCCACGAAGCTATTTACGAGAGGCACGATTGATTGTATAACTTATTCTACAGCGTTGCGATAGGATGGAGCGACGCGGAGTCGACTTAAGAAGAAGGACCTGGCACAACACCCTGAACCCGCGAGCAGCCAGGGTAAGCATAAATTCTCAGGATCAATCATACCAATATGATATGTTAAAAATGCATGGAGCACAACAGGCGGTCTCTGCGGTTGGAGGTCGTGCGTCCTTGTGTATTCTCCGCCCGAAGCCCCCGTTCGGCTCCCTGAGCTTGGTTGTTGACGCTCTATCACAGGTTCCTTGCCGGTTAGCATTCGCGTGGCATAAACCAGCGCTGCAGGCTCTCGTGCCAGCGGCGCATGCAACGCGACTGCTCCGCTCCGACGGAGGAGGCAGTCGCGCGCCGACGACAGGCCCCAACAAAGCCCCCAGCAGCGATCCACAGCTTGCAAAGCCAGTCGGCGACAGTCAGCCGGACCTGGGGGCTCATGGCCCGAAGCTGCTGCCACGGCCGAAGCGGAAGCAGCAGCTGAAGCCCAGCGGTCCGCCCCCTCCGTCTCCAGGGGAGCGGACCCTGGCCTCCCTGGCCGTGTACGTGGGCCTGGTGGGCACTACAGCCATCCTTATGGCCAACGCAGCCGGGATTGATCTGTGGGGTTCGTTCCGCTGGTCGGACACAGACGACCTGCTGCTGGCGCTACAGCTGTCGCTGCCGCTGCAGGCGTTCAACGCGCTGCTGCTGCTGCCCAGCTACAGCTCATGGAAGCTGCCCACATTGACGGACCTGGCGGTAGGTGGCTGGCTGGAGCTGGGCGGGGGATGAGGGAGAGGTGTCTGGATCCGTGCTGGGTCCCGGGGCCGCAGGGGCAGCTCACGGCTCGCCACACGGCACACCCATACACGCAGGTGAATCTCTGGACGAAGCTGTTGGGTTTTAGTGCTACCGGTATCCTTTGTAGATGTATCAAGCGTCATACATGTGTTCGCGATTGAGCTGCTAACCCATGCCTAGCCCCCGGGTCACATCCTCGCAGACGGTTGAGGAGAAGCTGCGCAGCGAACAACAGGCGCGGTTGCAGCACCACCTCAAGGAGCAACAACAGCAGCAGCAGCAGGGTGACGCTTCCTCCGCCCCCACTTGCACTTCCACCTCCGCCTCAACACCCCTTCCCGCGGCAGCGGAAAGGGCTCACACGGACCAGGAGCCCAGCACGTCGCACGCCTCACCAGCACCAGCAGCCCCACCGGCTGGGCCCGGTCCGGGGTCCTCCTCCGGGCCCCCGCCTGGCGCCATCCCGGCGTCGGCCTGGGGCTGGGGCCGCAGCGGCGGTGGGCCGGGCGGCAAGGGCGACGGCGGGGACGCGGGCGCGTGGCGGCTGGGGGGCACCGACCTGACGGGGCTCAAGGACGCACTTCACCTGGCGCAGGTGCGGCCTGTGTGTTAGTGCTGTGCGAGGGTGTGGCGTGCAGGTGTTCACAGGCAAAGCACGCAAGGTGTGGTCCTGGGTGCGCCGCACAGGCGGTATGGGAGGCCTGGTGCAGTTGGGTCCTGTATGCGACGGCGTGGCGCGCACATCCAGGCGCGGCGAGCTGGGGGGAGAGGGCCTGCTTGTGCCGCAAACGTGGTAGGGGAGGCTTGGCGCAGGATATGCTTCGAGGTCGCATGGGAACACGTGGCGGCGCTGTGAGCGCGGCTGCACGCTCCCGGGGGCGAGGGGAAGGTGCCGGGGTGGAACCGTGAGGACAGGAACTGCATCCAGTGGTTGCTCATCAGCCGGCAGTGTGCCATGACATGCCCACGGCAACAGGCTTCCGCTGCCACCACCTTCGCCACCACCTGCAAACAACAAAGCATGCACACCCGTCGACATTATGGGCATTGCAGGTGGTTTACTCTTATTGCCTCCGCTGTTGCCGTTGCTGCCCCCCTTGCGGCTGCCGCACAGGGCTACTACATCAGCAACAACCCCACGGCGCGGCTGACTCCGCTGGCGGAGGGCGTGGTGGCGGTGGTGGACTGCGCGGCGGGGGAGATGCTGTACCGGGGGGTGGCGCTGGTGTGGCTGGGGGCGTGGATGGAGGTGAGGGGGTGGGGATCGGGAGGGGCAACCGCATAGTGCCAAAGCAGCAAGGACGGCCACCAATGGGGCCTGCGGGGAGCGCTGTTGGTGGCAGGCAAGCTAAAAAGCGGATGGCGCTGTACTTACTGGGTGGGAGGAGGCTGCTGGTTGGGTCCTGGCGCGGGGCGGGGCGGCATGATGCTTTCGCGGCTGGGGCCGAACGGGAAACCAAAAGTAAGGGAGTGTGGACAGGGCTGAAGGTGGTGCCTATAGCGGTCTTGCGCGGCTTGTGCATGCCCGGCATGCGGCATACGGCGCGCACTCCCCGGCTCAGTAGGTGCTGTGTACATGGTCCTGGCCCCGCAGGACCGCGTGTACGAGGCAGGGCTGGACGAGCTGCTGACGGTGGACGTGCCGCGGCTGGCGGCGCAGCTGGGGGGCCCGCAGGCGGTGGTGAGCGGGGGCGGGGGCCAGGACGGGGCGTTTGCATCAGGGAGTCCCTGAGGCACGCGCTGCGCTGCGTTGGTGCTGTGGTCCTGCGCGTTGAGTGCCTTGGCCGCATTCCGCGCCGGTTGCACAATGTGCCTTGTAAGCCCGTGCACCATGCACCCCTGCACTCCTGCATCCCTGCCGCACCACCTGCTGCAGCCCTGCAACCCCTCTGCCCCTGTGCACCCCGCAGTCGGCTGTTGAGGCGCTGGGCACGCAGGGCATGTGCGAGGTGGCGGTGGCGGGGGGCGTGGTGGCCTTCGTGGTGTGGAGCGTCATGCGGCGGGCCAAGCGCGCCACCAGCCGCCTCACCATGCTGCTCAACCAGTTCCAGCGGGCCACGGGCGGCAGCAGCAGCAGCAGCAGCAACGCTGGCAAGGGGGCAGGGCAAAAGGGCTCCCTGAAGGGCCTGCCCCGGACCTTGAAGCCGTCAGAGCCCTCCTCCTCCTCGCCCTCGTCCTCCTCAGCACCAACCCCTACTTCCTCCTCCTCCTCCTCCTCCTCCAAGTTGGATGGGCAGCAGGGGCAAGGGCAAGGGTCGGGGCAGCAAGCCCAGGGCGCGGGCAAGGCGGTGGGCGGGCCAGGGTCGGGGCCAGGTCCGGGGCCGGGCGGCGCCAAGGGGGCGGCCGACGAGGCTGCCCGCGTGTCGGTGCAGCTCGGCAGCATGGGCGGGCAGCCGGTGGGGGCGGTGGCGGTGATGGAGAACGCGGCGGCCATACAGGCGGTGCGGGACGCGGCGCAGGTGGGGAGAATGGGCAGGGGTGGGGAGTATTGGTGGAAGGGACGAGAGGTGAGGGTATAGGAGAAGGGTTGAGGTCGCAGTTGTGTGCTGTATGCAGCATTCCGACGGCTGGGTGGGCAGTGGTTTCCTGCGAGGCGCACCTGCAAGCATACCTACGGTGGCTCTGTCCGCGTCGCAGCAAGACGCAGCGCGCGGGGTGTCGCAAGCACGAATAAGAGCGGCATTCTCAGCGGCGCGAAATGCAGCTTGGCCCGAGCCAGCACCTGCCCCTTGCCTCCGTTTGCTGGCACCTCCGTGCTCCTCACCCCTCTCGCCCCCATCCTGCCCCTGCCCCTGTCCCTCCCCCCCAGGTTGCGCTGCTGAACGGCATCTTCATCGCCACGGGCGGCAACCTGGCCGCCTCCTTCGCCGCGGCCGCCGCCAACCAGCTGCTGCTCAGCGCCATGCAGCGCAGGGGCCTGGCGCGCACGAAGGAGGTGGGTTAACCACGGAGTGTCGGGGGCAAGGGCAGCGGGGGCCAGCGTACGCGTTGCGCCGCTTGCGTATGCGACGTTGCTTGGCGGGAAACTGTGCGCACGTGCCAGGAGGCAGCGGGAAGCTTCGTCCTTCTCTGGGCGGATAGTCAGAAGCTCTGGCCCTGATCGCACCGCGTTCCCCACTATTCCGCAGCGCTCCGCCGCCCTGGCCCGCGACCTCAACGCCTACAACGTGGAGCTGGCCAAGATCGCCAACAAGTACAAGGACAAGCTGCCCAAGGTGGGTTGGTAGCTGGGCGCAAGCCACTGCGAGGTGCTTATTGCACGGGCCCGCGACCGTTGTGTACCGTAGTGAGCGAGTGCACGCCGCAACACAACTGCGTAGGGCAGTGCTTGGGGCCACTCGGGCTCGAAGCAGGCTGTTTGCTGATGCGTGTGATGGCTGCTGCCATTCCTGCAGGAGTATGCCCAGTCCCCTGCGCTGCGGGAGGCGCTGGACGACCCCGCGGCCGCATCTCCGACCGCGCCACTGGCCGCAAACCCCAAGCCGCAGCCCACTCCCGCTGCCGGGCACGACGCGGCAGCCCCCGCCCAGGCGGAGCAGGCTGCCACCACCAGCAGCCCCCCAGCCCCCTCATCCGCCAGTGGAGCGCCCCATGGTTCCCCAGCAAGCACCAGCAGCATAGGCAGCACAGGCAGCACCACGACCGCGACTGCCCACGGCAACCTGGACCGGTTGGCGTCGGCAGCGCACGCAAGTCCCGGGGCGGCGGAGCATGGCACGCCTGCTGGGCCGCAGGGGGCTAAGGCGGCGGAGGGCAACCCCGTGAATGGCAGCGGCATGGCACGTGCGCTGAGCATACTGGACCAGCTGCTGCCCGACCCGCCCAAGCCGGAGCGGCCCGGCAAGGCGGTGGGCGCGACAGTGGCGGCGGCGGCGAAGGCGGGCGGCAGTGGCAGCACTGCCGGCAGCGATGACAGCAGCAGTGGCGGTGGCGGCAAAGCGTGAGCGGCAATGGCAAGGGAGAGAGCGTGAGGACTGCGAGCGCGGAGAGAGTGTGCATGAGCGAGTTGTGTTGGTGAGTGGCAGGGTTGCGCGGTTTCCATTAGGACGGCAGTGGTGCTGTGACTTGCGAGGAGGGGTGCGAGGCGAGGTGGTGTTGTGCTGCAGGGGAGGCATCCGGACGGATGTGCGAGGTGTGCACTGATTATGTTGGATGTTGGTCTGGGCCGCCGGTATGTGAGCTCAAACGGTGAGCAATTTATGCACAGGAGTTCTGTGCGTGTACCGATGACCCTGGTGCTGCAGGTTAGGTATCAGGCAACGTGTTGCGCAATATTGCAGTGGCGGGTGCACTCGCTCGGACGGCATGTGGCTGACTTGCATTGGCGGCGACGCGTACGGTACCCGTATGCACCCGTGTGGCGAGGTGGTGGGAGCGTGGGACCGCTTCCCTCGTGTTGACGGGCAGCTTGGTATGCGATTGCGGACGTTCTCCCCGGACGCCTGCATTTATTATCTGTAACAGGACTTGCAGAGTGGGACCAATACGTGTGACTTGAGTCAGGGTATGTGCGGTAGATGCTGGTTATGTGCCTCTGTTATTATGTGCCGCACAAACACATCACCGGCCCACGTGGCCAGTAGTAGCTAGTGGGATGGTTGCCTGCAGTTGCCTGCTTGGGGTCCATACTGCGGGATGATTGCGGCGCACTGAGCTCCACTGCCAGGGACTGTGGGTGCTGGACGCCCCGCGGAGTCAGCTGCTCAAGGCCACTCCATGACGCTGTGGAATGGGCCACCCCAGGCGCACACTATTGTTCGCAAGCTGCCTGATCGGGAACCCAGGCGCATAGTACGCATGCTAGCATGTTTCGTTCCCTACCAAACCATGCCTGAACCACGAAACCTCCGGCCTTTCCTTGATGTAAAGAGCCGACACGTGGCGCGCTAGGTGCAAGTTCAGCGCACGCGTGCTGGAATCGTGACTGCGCCTTGCCACACGCATCGGAGCTCTTGCCTCCGGCCGCAGTGCGGAAGCGGGCCGTGAAAGGAGTCTTACTGGTGCCGGGAATGCTGCGCTGCAACACAACACAGGGACCCTTACTGTCACCCACTCCAGGGAGCTTTCAGCAAGCACAGTGGCCAAGCTGTCCCTTTCTGATGGATGTGTACTGCGCTTGTGCCCAGGGGTGTACTCGCCTGGTGCTGCCACAAGCCCACGACATGCGGCTCTCCCAAGGGGCTGCACCACGACTGCGACGGCTGGCAGAACCCCTGACTCAGCTGGGATAAATGGCCAGTGCCCCAGAAACTAACTTGCTGACAAAGCTGGACCGAAGGATGCCGCTGCTGCTGACCACCACTCAAGCCCAAGCACCCCGGTCGTACTACGACACACCGCTGACATAAGAGACATGGACGGCACGCACAACACCCATCCAGAACCCCGCAACACAGTAACTTGGACGGTAGTACAGTACCACGAACGCGAACACCACAGGAACATGCGGAGAGACAGATGCGGCAAGAGAGACAGCCGTGCGCACAACCACATGGGCCATCCGAGGGCAGCGGCGAGTGGCACAAGCCCCTCGGAGTAGTGCACTGTCCCCACCAGGCGCGCAGTCAACCACGCCCCACTAGCCGCACGAGCACGGGACACGAGCTACGCGCCCGGGAGTGACTTCACACATACATCCTCATGTGCTCCAAACCCCCTGGAGGGTGCCCCCGTGGCGCATGTCGGTAGCCCCTGGCCCCACCCCACCTTCTAGGTAGGACCCCAAACGACCGACGCCCAACACCAAGGACACGGCCTCTGACACCCAGTCCCCGCCACCACGGCGACAGCCTCACCTTCAGACCGTCCTGCTCGCTTGCTCCGTCCTCGTCCACTGCTACTGAGCTGGCCAAAAACCGCTGCACACCAGTTGCTGCTGCTGCTGTTGCTACTACGTTGTATCACTGCTGAACCTCCCCTACTGCCACTCGCCCCGAGCTTTGCTGCCTCCGACTACGCTACCGGTCTCATTGCCTGCGATGCTCTGCCCCTGTTTCAGCGAAAGCTTGCACAGATTCCGGAGGCAGCAAGCCATCGTTCGGTCGCATGTACAGCGTTACAGCGCAAACAAGCACTCCACCGCTGCTCCCCATTCCTTCGAGAGTCGGCTCTCCCCGGCGCGCGCGCAAGGGAAGCAGCACCCGCCCGCGCCCCCGGCCCCGCCGCAGTGCTGCTCCCGCTCCCGCCCTCGCTCCGGCTGCTGCTTCCGCCTCCGCGCTCGCGCCCTGCGACCGCGTCCGCTTGGCAGCCCACCTCAGCTCGACCAACACGCCCTCCGGCGCCGCACCCCGAACCAAGTGTTGCCACCGCAGGTGCTGCCACCACCAGGCACACGCGTGTCCACAGACACGTGTCAGACACGTGCGCGCGTGCCGTTTAGATGATGCCGATCTTGTTGGCCACGTCCAGGGCGTCGTAGTCAGCGGTCAGGCACACGTACGCCTTCTTCTGGCCGTCGGGACTGCGTTTCGAGGCATTGACACAAAGGGAGGAGGAGGGAGCTCGCATCAGGACCGGCATACGAGCCGCTCGGCGTGTCATGCACGTGCGCTAGGGATGCGGGACTCCCGCAATCTCTGCCGCCCTTCCGGCGCTGCACGTCGCCGACCAGCAGGCACACCCGTTCCCAACTACTCCTCCCCTAGAGTTCCTCCTTGGTGCCTCACCGGATGAGCGTGTTGACCTTCTTCGTCTGAATGTCGTACATGCGCTGCACGGCGTCCTTGATCTGCTTCTTGTTGGCCTGTGTGGTGGATGGGTAGGGTTGACAGTATGTTGGGAACGACCAAGGTTAGCTCCAGAGCCAAGCCAGGTCTGCCACATGTATTGTAGAACCCTCCTAATGGTTTCTTCTGGGAGGGTCTGGCATCCTGATTCGTTTCTCAACATCAATCTCAACATAAAGCTCCGTCCAACAACCCTACGGATGGGTGAGGCGCAGGTGGCTAGTGCCAAATGCCCCAGCTCCTCTGCTTCGTGCTGGGTCTACCGTAAGCTCCAGAAGCAGATCGCAGGGGTCATCTGCCCATCCGGCGACCTGCACCCGCCCCAGCAGCATGAGTCCTTGCCGTTCGCTCCGCCTCCTGCTCCTCTCCTCTCCTCCCCGCCCGGCCCACACGGTACACGGCACCCACCTTGAGGTCCACGATGAAGACCAGGGTGTTGTTGTCCTCAATCTTCTTCATGGCAGACTCAGTGGTCAGCGGGTACTTGAGGATGGCATACTGGTCCAGCTTCTGAACGGAGGGGGTGCTGTGGTGCAGCAGGGCAGGGGGGCAGCAGGAGCTTAGCAGCACGTCTGGTTGGTGGGCAACGTCGCCACCACGATGCTGACAGGTGCGATGACTTTCCGTATCCCGTGTCGCAAGGCTGAGGCGGGGGCAGGAGAGCCCTGGGTCCCATGCGAGCCGCGTCCTGCCTGGTAACCGGCCTCAAGGCCGGGGTACCGTAAGACGCTGGGGGGCGCTCTTGCTCTGATGCCGCCGCTGGGCAAGGGATGCGGCGACTGCATGCCGTGGTCCCAGGTACTCTGAACCGGAACTACGTCCCTCAGAGCGCTGCGCTGGCGTCCACGGATCACGGCTGGGCGGCAGGCCCTGGCCAAGCACATGGCCCCCAGCGGCTGCAGCGGCCCGCGCCGAAACCCGCACGGGGCCCCCTCGCACTCCCGGCTGTCCGCATTCTGCACCCCCTTCACTGAATGGTGACCGGGGCCCAGTGGTGCAAAGAAGGCTGCTGCATCACGTCCCCTGATGACCAATCCCATCATCGAGGGACGAAACACAGCCCCGTCCCGCTTCCAGGCTGCAGCTGCAAATGGCTGCAGCTGCAGTCCGCGCCGCTCCGTGCCCCACCCTGCCCGTAGGCAGGAACCCAGAGCACATCCAACTGCGCTGGAACACGGCCGGTGTGCTCAGACCAGAGCTCCCGAATGCCAGCCCAGCGAGGTAGCTCGCCCGTGGCAACGTCGTCGACAACGACCATCGCGACCAGCCCGCTCCTTGGCGGCGGAAAGCTGCGCTCTCCCAGGACCGCCGCTGCAATTTCCGCAAGGACCGTGGCACCATACCTCCTCCAGAATCGAATAGCGCTCCAATATGTCGAGCCTCCTGGGGCCTCACCTGATCCTCGCGTACTTGGGGTCGCGCGTCCGCTTGAGGGTCTTCGGCCTGTGGAACACCACCGAGAACCGAGGCTTCCGGCTCTTCTTGAAGCTGCCCTTCTTCACGGCCTTGGCGGCCTTAGCGGCCACGGCCTTGGCGTCCGCCTTGCCTGCGCGCACACCGGCGGAGGCCGCAAGCAGCTTGATATGCGTCAATTTAGCTAATTCCTATCTAACAGCAACAAAGTTTCCATACTAGATAGTGTTTGCTGACACCCAAAGCGGCCGTCACTACATGTGGCCGGCGGCGCTATGCCCCACCTTTAGGGGCCATTGTATCCTTAGCTCCTCGAAGGTTGGAAAGAGGGAGAGAGGTCGCTGAGCTGAGGTCGAGTAGACCCAAAAAATTTCGCCGTACGGCAGCAATGAAACGGTCTCACAAACAGGTCGCCGGCAACAGTGCTCAATTGAATGCAATATAATTTCCTCAAAGAAGTGAACCAAGCTCTCTCTGTCCGTAGTGACTCCCTACCGACGGCCGAACCCCTCCCACTGTCCCGCCCTGTTGAGCCTACGTGCCTACCCCAATGGCTTGGACTGCGTACGGCTGTTGCCAGCAGCGTACTGCGAGTCCTGGCCACTCCCTTGTCACTCTGCAGCTCCTGGGCTCTGGATTGGCACACACACGGGCACTGGTACGGCTGCGAAGTGCTTCCCGAAGCCGTCCTCTACATGTAGTGCTCATGGGACCCCATTCAAACCCCGCCGAGAGGTCCAGTCAGTCAACGTGTGCCCATACAACCTGTTGCAAAGCACCTGACAAAAGCATACGCGACCGCAAGACGGACACTCTCACGTATGAAAGCATCACGTGGATATCAGAAGCCACAGAGGCCCCGTGTCAACATTCCAGACGAGCTTCCCCGCATCCGAACCTTATCGCCCATTGCCTATCTGTACTTGCCTGGCACGCTGGCGGGCAACACAATTCCTGTCCCAACGCCTACACTATGCTGCAAAACACACATGTGCAGCAACGGTATCGCGACACATGTGCAATCAGGTAACCTCTGCGATCCACAGCGTCCCTCCTCCTACAAAAGCTATCTGCACTGACAAGTACAACTTGGCACCCAACATCTCGTGCCACAGGCCGCCATGCTATGTGCATGGGTGTGTGGCTGTGCACCTATGTTACCCCGCAAACACACTAATCTTCCAGGCGGCTCGGCCTGTACACGCCCGGCCCTACCGGATGCGGCCGTACGACTTCCTAGTCACGTGCGCCCGTTTCTGTGCTGTCCTGCCTGGCCCCTCCAACCTAAGACGCCCCGCATCAACAGCAGTGCCCGCAGAGACTGGCAGCTTCAACGCCCCGTCGCAACGCCTCCGGCCCCTGGCCCTCCCTCCAGCCACCCGATGCTCGCCACGTGCGGGCGGCATCACGCCAGCCCCAAGCCCCAACCCTGCCGCCGCCAGTGCCGTGAAGTGGCCAACCCTGCTCCACGCCCAACTTGCTTCCCATGGGTCAGACCCGTGGGTCGGGCCCTAGATGCCCAATGCGTCCGTGACCGCGTGCCGCAGCATGTCCGACACGCCCGAGCGCCGCGCCTTGACCGCCCGCCGGCTGTGAGCCAGCTGCTGCTGCTGCAGCTGCTGCTGCTGGTGTTGGTGGTACTGGTGGAACATGGGCGGCACCTGCAGCGGCACGCCCGCGTCCCCGGGCACGCCGCAGTCGGGCGGCGCCTGCAGTGCACGGGCACGGTTGCGGGCCTCAAATGCGCGGGGCTGAACAGGTGCGGTGTCGGAGGCGCGCCTCGAAGCAACACACGTGATGTGGCGCAAAAAAATTGGGGACATATTGCCATAACAGTCCCACAGCAGCATGTTGTGTACTGCCTGCAGCGTCTTACCACCAGTACACACCAAGCCAACACTCCCACCCGTACTCACCGCCAAGCCGTCCGCCGCGCCTGCCTGCTGTCCCCCAGCGCAGTCCGCCGCCACCACCCCGCCGCCAGGCCCACCGAACAGGGAGTGGCCCTGCCCCAGCCCCAGCCCCGCGTCCCCCGCGTGACATGCGCCGCCCATGCAGCCGCCCACCGTGCCACCGCGCCCACCGTACGGCAGCCCCATGCTGCCCTCCCTGTCCGTACTGTCCACGGACCCAGAGCCCATGGGCGAGGACACGCACATGGACATGGACACGGCCTGGCCGCCGCAGCAGCCCTGCCCGCCTGCTGCCTGCGCTAGGGATAGAGGCAGGGGATGGCCCATGCCCTGCCCCGGCAGGCCGCCGGTGGCAGCAGCGGGGTTGTGCACGGCTGGCGGCCCAAGGCCCTCCCCGCCGCCGCTGCTGCAGCGATGCAGGTTGCCGTCTCCCAGCCCCCCAGCTGCTGCGGCAACCCCACCGGCAAACACATGCTGCTGCTGCTGTTGCTGTTGCCTCGCCTGCTCGAGGCATACCCGCTTGGCGTTTGGGTCCCCCACCACCGCATGAACCGCGTGCTGCTGCTGCTGATGCTGCCCGCCGTACCCCTGGCCCTGCCCCTGCCCGTGCGCATGCCCGCCCAGTGGCATGGCCGACAGCTGCTGCGCCACCACCGCCACGTCCACATCCGGCTCCCTCCTCTTGCTGCCGCAGTGCGGCGACAGGCACGCGCCGTACTGCGGCTGCATGCAGTCCGCCATGTCCCCTCCCGCGCCCTCCCCCTCCCCCGTCACCATCGCCGCCGCGCCCAACATCGCCGCCAGCCTGCTCCCTATGGACCCCGACCCGCTCAGCCCCAGGCTCATGCTGCCCCCGCTGCCCGTGCCCCCGCTCGAGCCGTCCTCACCCGTGGCCGCCATGCTGCTGCGCCGCCTGTGCGTGTGGGCTAACCCACCACTACCTGCTGCTGCCCCTGCACCCCCGTGCCCCTGCCGCAGCGCCTCCACAAACTCGTCCAGCAGCACGGCCCACGCCCCCGCGGTGTCGTAGTTGGACAGGTCCTCGTGGATGGTGCGGGCGAAGTCGAGCACCTGCGGGCGGGGGCGAGGCCTTGCGTTGGAGCTGACGCAACCATGTTGGGGGTGCCGCATCTCCAACTACCTGGAGGTCGTGGCTCTGGACCATATCAACATGAAGCACAAGCCGCGCTGAGCCAGTGATATCTCCAAATTGCAGTTTACGGGAGCAGGCGCTGGCGCCATGCCGGGACAACGCGCAATACATCGGCACGGACTCTGCAGACCAGCGGCATATGCACTGCTCATGGGCCACGTATGGTGCAGGGAGGTTCGGCAGGCGGGGCGGGTGGTGCGGCGCATGCTTGGCATGGCACCGCCCGGGCGCCCTCGGCACCCACCTGGCGCCACGTGTCCTCGCTGACCACCCTCATGCCGCTGCCCCCCGCGAAGGCGCACCACCGCTCCAGCAGCCGGAAGCGCCCCGCCAGCACCGCACGCCACGCACATACCGCCAGCTCCATCTGGGGCAAGGGTGGATGAAAACGGTACATGGCCGATGCTTGCATCTCAGCACAATGTCATGAAGTGTGAATTGGGAGGGTTGTCTAGGTGCACACAGTGCCAGCTCCGTCTTGAGCATGCGTGGCAATCATGGGGCAGTGTCGCGCCGGCTGACGCCATTGCCGACAAGGGGCAACCGAACAGGGCAAGCAGCCGGGTTGTGGGGGACGCAGAAGTGGAAGGAGCGGCGCAGCCGCCGAGAGAAGGGAACGTGGGAAGGTGCGCAACAGCTGGAAGGATACTAGTCGTACCATGCAGGGAAGGGGTTCGGGGTACGGGCGAATGTGCTGGGCCGCTGTGCTGCACAGGTGCCCTCAGCTCACCGGGACGTTGCGTTTCCCTGGGTCTCTGCACAGGTGGAAGACGAATCGGTAGAACCGGCTGAACTGGGTGGTGTCCATTCCCTGCATGGCGAAGCTGGGTGTCAGAAGGAGGCAGGGGCCGCGAAGGCAGTGCAGCACCGCCTCGTACAGCTGCCGTCGAAGCGCAGCAGCAACAGAACACATCTTCGCTTACGCGTGCCACCTGCCACCATCCCACCTGCCAGTTGATGAGGTGCTGGTACTGTATGATGGAGTTTAGGGCATTCTGCCTGCAACCACGACGGTGCAGGCGGAAGGCTCGCGACCGACCAGCAGCAAGGGGTGGGTGCTGACACGAAGCATCGTATCTAGCGGCAGCGGTATCACCCCCAGGTGCTGTATGCTAGGTGTGCAACACACGGCGTACAGCACACCCTCTGCTGCTCCCACCGTGCTTACCCGTACAAGCCTTTGTCCTGCCATTCCTTCTGCAGCTCCCCGAGTTTGGTTTTGCAAGCCTCCCAGCAGTTCGCCTCCGTGGTCAGCACCTCTGCAGTCAGGGTGCCCAGTAACGCGCCCTCTGAACAAACCCTCGCCATGGACGGAGGAGTAAGCTGCCGCGCAATACGAGGCGATGCGCTTACCGGTGAACCTCACAAAGCTCTGGTGGAGGTAAAGGAGCAAGCTGTCGTGCTGGGCCATGCTGCCCTTGTTGTCCTCTGCAAAGTGTTCCGCTCGCTGACGTCCGTGACGCCACTAGCTATAGTCCTCTGCTGTGCGGCTGAGTGCAGATTTGCTATGGTGTATGGGCTGCATCTCGCTTTGCTGCCTTGTCAGCGCCAGCTCCCACCCTCGCCAAATTGCATGGCTAAGAACTGGTGAGGGAATGCTTAACCAAGCGATGGACGTGTGCAGGGCAGTCACGCGCGAGCTGCGCGGCAGAAATTCGCTTTTCACCGAGGGCGCGAAAAGAGGGCAGTGTAGCGTCACTTGTCGTGGTGTACCGGTCGATTTAGTACCTAAGCGTACACGCAAATAGGTTAGGGATGCAGGGGCTTCACCGCTGCTTGGATGAGACATGACAGGCGACACTCCCTACCTGCCATGTCCATTACCCCAGGGGCAGCCAGGGGGCTCCCTAGCCAACTGTAGGGTATGCGAGACAGGCACACTGATGAACCCCAAGCCACATGCCACGCTGTCACTGAAGGCATGACCCCCGAGAAAGCTTGGTGGTGAGCGCCTCGCCTGCCATTCCACTTCTCGGGTCCTGTTGCACATGAAAGGCTGCATTTCCCCCCCAGCAGCACGGGAGGGGATCCCGGCTGTGGGCCCTTGCCTGCATTTGGTCGTGCATGGGACCGAGAGCGCACCTCGTTCAATGCACAAACAAAGGGGGTATCCTTGTGTCCGTGCACTTCTCACGAAATTGACGTTGCTGTGGGAGGCTACGGGCAGGGCGTTGTGACTTGGTACGGCATGTGTGGTAGCACAAATGTGTCAGAAGTCCACCGCACTCGGCAACACACCACCTACGCTGCTGCGTATCCGCGAAGCTGTGGTAGCTGTCAAGTTCCCAAGGGTGTGGCAGGTAGGGAGTGGTACCATAATTGGGAGCACCGGCAGGATGCTTCCTTTGATACCGGATGACCCAGTGTTGGTTTACATAGGGCCAACCGCACGGGGTGGACGCCAACCCAGCCTCAGTTGTGGCCACAGTCCTACACGAGCTTGGTACCGTATGTGATGCGCCCTGGAGATATGCGAGTCCTGGAGAGTCAAGTTGCGGTGCAGGGGGGCACAGGAGGGATCTGCATGGTGCCTCACCCGCACAGGCGGAGGCTTGGCGTGCCTGCACTTCCACGTCCAGGTCGCAGGGCAGTACTTGCCGAGTGGCATCACCAGCTGTGCATGCTGTGCAAGATGATTACCTCTGTGCGCGGTGGCCCCGCTTGTGCTGGGTTACCCCCATGGGTAACCTAGCATGTATCGTTCGGTTGCTGCGGTAGGTAGGTACGGCTCGCTGGCAGCAGCCGAAGGCCCCAATATGTTGGCTGCCTCTCGTGGTTGCTGACGTTGCTGTGCTAGGCGGGAAGCAGTAGGCACCTATATATCGTTGCAGTATCCACAGCTGCCGTCGAGGAGCTGTAATTACTAGTTTCGTGCCTGAACTCTGAACAGCTGTGTCCGTGTTGATCAGTCCTGTCTGCTAGACTATAATTGACTGAACACCGTAGTCCTTATGTGACCTAAGACAACAGAAAGACAGCCTTCGCCTCGCTCCGGAATGGGGCGCAGTCGCAGCCGGAGCCGGAGCCGAGGCTCCCCTCGCAGAGGCGATGCAGCACGTGATAGGCATGACCTAGACCGAGGAGCAGATGGAGGCCCCAGTCGCAGTCAGGATCGATGGACTGGGCACATGCCAGACGAGCGCGAAAAGCACGGCAGTAGGCGGCATAGAAGCCGCAGCAGGAGTAGGAGTCGCAGCCGCGAACGCTGCAGGGAGCGCGAGAGGGACAACGACAGAGGCCGGGAACGGGGGCAGGCCAGGGACGGCGGGGACCGCGACCGGGACCGGGACCGCATTCGAGACCGGCGCGCCAGGAGTCGTAGCAGGAGTCCCCGCCGGGAGGCTGCTGGCGCTGGGGAGGGTGGCCGCCACCGGGAGCGGGACGGGAGAGACCGGAGCCCGGACGACAGACACAGGGACAGGGACAGGGGCAGGGAGGCGGACAGAGGCAGGGAGGGTGGCAGGGAGGGGGACAGGGACAGGCCGGACTCTGAAGCCGCTGTGAAGCGGCGCTGGCGCAGCCGCAGCAGGAGCAGGAGCCGGGAGGGGCGGCACGGGGGCCGGTCGCCGCGTGCAGGCAACGGGGCGGCATGGAACCTGCCGCCGCCGCCAGGTGGGTGGGGCCACGCGGGTGTGTGGGCGGGTGCTAGTGGGTTGCCCGCCGCGTCGACATACATGCCATGTGCTTTATGTCTTGCGTACGAGGAGGTCCTAGAGGGCAGGGACTGGCACGTGGCAGCTTCAGGTCCTTCCCTACGGTGGCGAAGGAGGAGGATTGGGAATGGACAGTCCGCGCTCCGTGGGCAAGAACACAGATGTGCACCGGCACGAGCCCTGTCTCGCGCCGCGGACTGGGTGTACTCCACCTTTGCTGCTGCTGCTGGTCGCCCAACTGTCTGCCCCTGCACCCACGCTCGCTCCTGACCGCCCCTCCCGTCCCCCGCAGGCCCGCCGCCCCCCGGGCCCCCGCCGTCCTCCGCCCCGCCCCCCGTGGGCTCCATCCTGCGCGGCACCGTGCACACCATCCGCCCCTTCGGCCTGTTCGTGGCGCTGCCGGGCTACAGGAGGCACGTCATGGTGCACAACACGCAGGCAGGCAGGCAGCAGGGAGGGGAGGGAAGGCGGGAGGGGTTTGCTAGCTGAGGAGGACCTCGTAGGCGAAGGTAGCACGCTTTCCAGCTCGCCGGAGGAAGCCGCACCCAACCCAAGCCAAACCGGCGCAACCGGATCCGCAGCTCTCACAGTCGACGAAGGGGATGGGTTGGGCGGGGCATGAGGAGTACGGGCGTGACCGGGTGGGGCGGGGCGGGGCGGGGTTTTGTTGGTCACGTTCAGCATCCACCACTAAAATGGTCGCGGAACAGTGTAGCGGTCTGTCGCGGGTGGGGTTTAGGGGTGGGGTTTCAAGGCCGTCGGGACTGGGATGACGCGTACGATAGGGTGGTGTGGTAAAGGAAGCGCGCAAGGGAGGACGTTTGCGGGCTGCCGGGCGAGACGCACAGCTCCGGAGGTTGCGGGAGGTTGCGGGAGTGCAGTGCTGCATGGGGCTCCGGTGGAGCAGCGTGCGGCAGCGTGGGCGTGCGGGACCTGCGGCCTGCCGCACATGCTCTCACTCGCGACCCAAGCCATGGCCCTCCCGCCCCTCTTGACTACACCCGCTCCCTGTGCCGCCCCCCCCTCCCCAGGTGTCTGACGAGCTGCGCTTCACGCGCGAGGACGACGAGGACGCCAAGGTCAAGGCCATGGAGTTCTACTTCCCCAAGGGGGAGCAGGTGGGGTGGGGTGGTGGCTTAGGCGGTGTACAGGGGGGGTTCGGGCAGATGTGGTGGGGCTCTGCAGCAGAAGGGGCGCAGAAAGGGTCGTGCTCGATGTGCTTTATATGTGTTTGCTAACCTGGGGAGCGCATGCGATGCTCCTTGGGGCCAGGCCACCGCATGGCTCACAGCGTGCGCATGGCTGATGGCCCTGCAGCCGGCAACTGGTGCGCTGGCCCCAGTGCTCATCAACCCTGCGCCCCCCAAGCGCGACCAGCAGTCTGCCGCTCCCTTACTTTCTACTGAGTGCCACCGGATGCCTTCTTGGCTCACGACAAGCATGTACGTCGCTCCACCTCCACCCGGCGCCTCCAGGTGTGGGTCAAGGTGATGGAGGTCTCCCCTGACGACCGCAACCCCGCCGAGGCACGTGTCAACGGCTCCCTCAAGCACGTGGACCAGGCCAGCGGCGCGGACCTGGACCCGGACGGGCGCATGGCGGCGGCCGAGGCGGCGGCGGGCGGCGGGCGGGGCGGCGGCGGGGGCAGAGGTGGGGCAGGGCAGTGCAGGGCGAGATCGACAGCTGGGTGTGCTTACGCGTGCCAGTGTGGTAATCCTCAGGTCCATGCCTCACCGTAAGACGGCCAGCAAGGCGCCTTGTGGTCCTTGTCCCAACATGTCACTATCTGCTCCAGGTGGCTGGTTGGGCGACGTAAGAAGAAAAGGCGCTGCTGTTAACGAGACATACAGACACGTACGTATCGCACGCCCCTACGCCATCACATACGGCACCCCATGCGCACCCCTGTGCATGCATGTGCGCCCTGCCTGCAGGTGGCGGCCAGGCCATCGAGTCCGACGAGCCGCCCGAGGTGGGGTCCGTGCTGCGCGGCACGGTGAAGCGCATCGAGGCGTACGGCGTGTTCGTGGCGCTGGAGGGGCACCGGCGGCACGGCCTGGTGCACACCAGCCAGGTGGGGCACGGGCGGGGGTGGTGGCGGGTGCTGGACGCGGCCTGATGCATACCAGCAAGGTGGCTCTGGGTGGTCGTGAGGGGACAAGGGGCGACACGAGCTGAGCTGAGGCGTATGTGGGCAAGGGGATGGTCGCGGGGCGCGGGGCGCGGTGATTGCAAGGCGCGGCGGCGAGGGTTGGTTGTTATGGGGTCCGTGGTGAGTTGCGGGCAGCGGGAGGGTACGCTGGCTGAGGGGACGAGCCGGTTCTGAGCGGAAACGCGGACGGGGGGCAATGGAGGCGATGCAGGCGGGGTGGAGACTGTACCCGGTGACAAGGACGGGGGCTCCAGGATGTTGCTGTCTGTGTTACAGCCGCCTGCGCGCCTTACCCTGCCTACTGGCTGCTTACCTCGCATCTGCGCTCTTAGTCAATTGTGTTAAAAAGAGATGGTTCCTGTTGTTGCTCGTGGCGCCGCAGGTCAGCAACTACCTGTCGTTCAGCAAGGAGGACACGGACGAGCAGAAGAAGGCGGAGTTGGCGGGGGTGGTGGCGGTGGGGGAGCAGCTGTGGGTCAAGGTGAGGGGGCGCGCCAAGGGCCGTGGTCAGAGGGACTCTGCACTCGGGGGCGTGTGTCTCTGCCGTATGGGCGCACGTACATGCTTTTCTACTGGTCCGCGCGGCTGTTACCAACTGGCTACATCCACGAGGTGGTGCTCCCCCTCATGCCATGCCCTTGCCATGCCTTGGTGTCCTACTTTGGGGACCACCATTTCATTACCTTGAAATTTCCTGAAATGGATGGGTGCCTCCCCACGTGCTGCTGCACACCCCATGCGTCTCCTGCCACGTGTCTTCCTATGTGCAAAAAGCCCCCACGTGCCGCCCACCACGTGCCGCCCCCCAGGTGGTGGAGGTGGCGCCCGACGAGGCCCGCGGCGGCTTCAAGATCGGCTGCTCCATCAAGCTGGTCAACCAGGCGTCGGGGGAGGACCTGGACCCAACAAACATGAGGTGGGCCGCGGGGTGGGGGACAGGGCTGGGGGCCAAGGAGAGCGTGTCAGGCTAGTGCTGGAATTGACAAGCTGCTCGGGACGCTAGTTGCGCGTCAACTTGGCAGTCTCATCATCTTGTTCCATGGTAAAAGACAATCGAAAACGTCGTTTACAACGACATTCACCCTACGTCGTCTTCGCAGTCTGAACGTTAGGTGACCTATGAAGGCCGCCAGTCTGTGCAGCTGCGTGCCCTTCCACTCATGGCTGCTTCCAACAGCACCGCACTGGGATAGGACCTGAGCCTGTCGCCACACGCGCAGGTACCGGCCACGGGAGGGCGGCCCGGGCGGCAAGGGGCCCGGGGGGCCCGGAGGCATCGGCGCGCACGCGGGGGAGGTGGGCAAAGGTGCGTCGCGGGGTGTGGCAGCCGCAACGACACACGGGACCGCATGGGCCTGGGAAGCCGGCGGCGGGGAGGCCTCGTTGCTGCCCATCCACGGAAGCCACGGCCAGCTGCCCCTGCTGTACGGCCTGCTGACGAGCCTTGTCCGAAACCCTTGCAACGGTGCTGCACTGGTACCCAGCGCCCTGCCTGACCAACCTACTAGACGGCAGTCTTCATCCATTTAAATGACAGCGAGAGAGGGTCCATCTGGCCCTAGCTTGCCGCATGCGCAATCTTGCGTGCTTACAGTTCGCACGTCGGCCGCAATTGCGACTATTGCGTCCTTGCTGCTGTGCCATGTGGTTCCCTTCACGCCCGCCTGGCCTCCGTTGACTATACCTGTCGTACAGGCGGCAAGATCGACTGGGGCCACCTGGCGGGCGACGTGAAGCTGTACGTCAACGAGAAGCAGGCGGCGCAGTACAAGCTGCTGGAGGAGGAGCCGACCCAGGGGCCAGGCGGCAGGGGCGCGCCAATCCCCGGCCTTGCGGCCGCCGGCCCACCACGGGGTAAGCCTGCCCTGTCCGGTACTACCTCTGGTGGGGACGAGCATGAAGCCGGCCGTACCGGTTTAGTGCGGCCAGCTTGGTAACGGTTGGCAACACTACTGCGCCGCGAGGCTGTTTCATCGTGGCAAGGTTGCTCGCACTCGCAGGCCAGCTGCTCCTTGGGACCCCGCCATGACCTCGCACCCGTGCCCCTTCCCATGATCACACCCCTTCCCGCAGGCGGCCCGCTCCCTCCCGGCGCGCCGGCGGGTCGCGGGCGGGGCATGGTGCTGCCGGCGTGGATGACCCAGGGGCAGGGGCAGCAGGGGGGCCCGCCTGCGCCCGGCTCACAGCCGCACGGCGTGGACCGACCGCCCGGCCAGCTGCCCGCGTCCTCCAACCTGGAGCTGGTGCGGGGGAGGGACCCCGAGGTGGACCCCAGCGCCTTCCTGCTGGACCTGGTGGGGGCGGAGGGCGGGGGAGGCGGGGGAGGTCCCCGCAAGATCACCAGCATCGAGGAGGCCCTGGCCATCTTGGAGGCGCACGGCGGAGGCAAGAAGGATAAGAAGGATAAGAAGGACAAGAAGAAGAAGGACAAGGACAGGAAGGGGAAGAAGGAGAAGAAGAGCGGGAGTAAGAAGGGGAGCAGGAAGAGCGGGGGGTCGAAGCGGGATAGCAGGGACAGGAGGCGCGAGGGCAGCGACAGCGATAGCGGGAGCAGCAGCGACAGCGGCAGTGACCGGGGCGGCAGGCGGTAGCGCTTTGCTGGGACCTGGGAGGCACGTTTCGTTGGCCCAGGCGCAAAGCGGCTTGTGCATGTGAGGCAACGGCACGGCTTTCTTTTAGACGGGTTAAACTGTGGGTACCGGACTACCGGTACATGGTCAACCTGTCAAAAGTTTGAGGCCATGGCAGCCTGGACTGGCATGTGGGCACCCCGGTACTTGTGTTCGTGATGGGGGTCACATGCTATGGGTGCCCCGGATGCATGTGGTCACGGTAGGCATGGTCCAGTGCAGCCAAGCTGCTACTGCCACCTGTCCTGCCTGTGGGTCGCGTACATGCAGATGCCTGCTGTTGTTGAAAAATGGCTGGCCAAGTATAGAATCTGGGTTGCCGTGTAACGCTGCAACGTGCCCTACCACTGATTGCGGCCGAAATGCTGCGAATGCTGGCCCGAAGGCCTCTCATGTGGCGCAGCTACGCGCTATGCGCTGTTACATCCCTTTTTGCCACGTGCACGTGCCGTGTTGCAGCAACTCGCTCGAGGCGACCTCTGTCACAGTAGCGCAGCACACAGCAAGGCCGCTCCCACTCAAACCGACTTGACCTGATGCAGCAACAGCAACACGGCTTACGTGCAAACGTGCAAAACGTCCTCCAATCACATTTTACGGCACTTTGAAGTAGCACATGGAGGCGGTGAATGCCACTTTGCCAGGGGCTCGGAGCGTTGCCTGCCGTACCGGCACAATACAGCAACTCCACACAACACTTGCCAACCGACCAGGGCAGCCATACCCTCAGCTCCGTACCACACAATCAGCGCATCGTTGTCCCTCCTCAGCCACATGCTTCACCCCTGCTCCTCAGTCCATCCTGGCGCACCCAGCCAGGCCCACGCTTGATGTTTCAGCGCGTGCCGCTCTCCGGCGCGCTGGCCTCGTCGTCTGCGTTGCGGGTGGTGGCTCTGCCCCCCGCCGCGCCACCGCTGCTGTCGGTGCCGGTGCCGGTGTGGGGCGCTCCGCGGCCCTCGGTGCCGCTCTCCGGCGCGGTGGCCTCGTCGTCGGGGGCGCCCCGGCCGGGCCTGCTGCGGGTGGTGGAGCCGCCACCGGTGCCTGGGGGGTAGGTACGCAGGTCATGGGTTCACGTTCGGAGCGCTGTATGCATAAACAGGGCCCCGTCGGCGCTCCGTTGGCACTTGTTACATACATGGGCTGCTTAGGTGAAGGCGTGCCGCAAACCCTGACCGCATGCCGCGGGAACCCCGTTCCGCCTGTCGTCCACCCTCAGCCGCACCGGCCGACCCAGCTGCTGACAGCTGCCCAGCCAGGTGCCTGCGTGTAGTAGGCAAACACACCTCCTACTCCAGAAGGGGTACATTCCTGGCAACTCGGGTTAACCTGTTGCGGCTCCTACTAAACTGCGCACGTTGTGGATGCCGGTACACACGCAGCCACGCACCGGTGCGCGGGCGGACCTCCTCGTGCACCACCGCCCCGCTGCGCTCCAAGTCCTCCCGGGACTCGTGGTAGAAGCCTGGCCGGGTATGTGCATCACTGTGTCAATAGCCTGTTCCCTTGGCTTGGACCTGCCCCAATCACCCGCACGTTCCGGGACTGAGCGGACGTGCGGCATAGTACCCGACCGCCGTTACAGCGTGTTTGGTTCTGGCATCAAAGCGTCCATGCGCAGCACTGCACTGCACTGGACTGTACTGTGTTTTCTCGGAGGGTGTCAGCTACACGTATAGCACCCCGACCACCCGGCTGGTGCTCCTCGTCCACGCTACACTACAATCCCTATGGGTTGGTGTCTGACACTGGACCTGTGGTATCTGGAACGTGTGACCCACCCGGCTGGTGCTCCTCGTCCACGCCGGCGGGCGGCGGCTGTGTAGTGCTGCCGTACTGCTGCTCGGTGCTGGTCTTCTTGATGGTGTCACGCAGGGGAGTCTCCTCCTGGCCGCCCTCGCCCTGCGGGTGGTCGACAAGTGGGCGCGTGGGGTAAGAGCGAGCGAATGCCTGTGCCCGCGTCTTGAGTGGCATTGGAGGCATGGCTCGAACTCGCGTGACGTGCTGACGTCACTGACACGTCTGCAGACAGGACTCCATGCCATGTGCGGCAGGAGCATGGCAAAGTCCGGTCTGAAGGGCTGCCCTTCCGCCCAAGAACCGCAATCGAAGCACCACCGTCAGGCAGGATGACGTTGATTTTGGTGGAGGCTTCCGGTATGCTTGCCATGGCGCGGGGCCAAGCTGCAGGTTTCCGGAACGCTTGTTCCGGAACCGGCGATTGGTACAAGGGAAGGCACCAAGGCCAAACAAAAGCATCACAGCAGCTTAGCCTACCATGCGTCCAGATTGGCTGGTATAGCGCGCAGGAGGGCAGCGGACCGTGGCTGGGCGGATGGCCAGCCGAGGAGAGGAGACCCGCGGGCCCGCAGGCAGGCGCGCACAGGGGTTGCGGATAAGCGACATTGCACCAACCATTCTTACAAACGTCTATAGCTTGTTACAGTTTGCAGCAGGCTTGGGTAAAGGATTAGCCTTGCTGTCCACGCCGCAGCGCCCATCGGCCAGTGGGGCTGGCACAGCACATGGGGACGGATCGACCCTGTCATTGGGCAATGATGCAATGTGCAGCGTGGTGCCGAGCGCAGAGCTAGTGAGCCACAGACAACACAAGATCTAAACGAAAAATTGATGATACGCCGTGTTCTTATTTTGAGGCCCTCATCCTGCCGCACGTTATGTGACCCATGGGACGGCTGCCGCGCGCTGGCCTTACTCCTTTCAATCTCACACGTGGCCGTCTGCACGAGTGCCTCTTACTGCGCCCCTGCTGACAACACAACGTAAATGTAAGTTAACGAGGCTATTTTCGTCGTGCAGTAATCCTTCTCGTGGGACATCGGGCATTCCGTCCCATGACTGCATGAGAGTTCCTGGCGCCGGTGGCTCGGCCCCTCCCAGACGGCCTCCCTTCCCGTCGTCGCAACATGTTGACGGGCCGCGTAGCAGTGCGCGCAAGAGGCCTCTACCTGCTTGACAAAACTTCCGCAAAAGAATCATACACATTACTGCCATACCCCCTTGGCACAACCTCAAGGCTAGACCTACCGCTGACCGTCTTGCAAGCGCCGCTCGCTCCTACGCGCGCCACCACCCTGCGTGGGTCGCTACCTCTCCTGCAAACTCTTGTGCCGCTACTTCTCGATTCCATATCCGAACACAAGGCCTTACACACCAGCTGCATTGGGAACGACACCGTCAGTGCCCGATACCACCGCCTGCATACACTTCTTGACTGCCCCGGCAACCCAGCCGTTCCTGCGCCCCGTCACCCCCTGCGCCCCATGATGCCCGCCCACGCCCTATCACCCGCCTCCTCCGCCTCTTCCTCCGCCTCTGCACCCCGCGACCCCACCGCCGCCACGGCGCTGCTGCACGCCGCCGGTGACGACCGTGAGGCGCTGGCGGAGGCCATCGCCGCCGCCGCCTTCCTGGACGCCACGCCGGGGGACCACCGGCAGAAGCTGCGGGGTGGGTGCGGGGTGGGTGCGGGGTGCGTGGTTGCGTGGGTGGGTGAGGGGTGGGTGCGGGGGCGCGGGGCTGCGGGGGGCTGCAGGCGCGCCCGAGGAGCAGCGCAGTGTAGTGTGTGGTCAGAGTCGCGCTGGACGGGGTTGCCACCAGCGCCACCTCTGGTTGGGTTGGTGCACTTGAATGCCTGCGAGCGTTGGGCAGGGAATGGGCACAGCTTGCCGCCCAGGCTCCAACGCAAAGTGCCGCTGGTGCGACGGTATCTTATCTTGAGGGACTCGTTTCCGTACATCCTACTTTGTGTCTGTCCACACCGCCCCTGAGTACGGCCTTCCGGCTGCTCCCCCACGACGCCCGCCCCCAGCCGCCCGCACGCGGCTGCGCAACCTCAACGCCGCCGCCGCCCGCGCCGCCGCCGGAGGCAACAGCGCCGACCGCTCGCCGCACATCCGGGAGGAGTACTCCCCTGAGCTGTTCGACACCCTGACAGGTGGGCCGGGGTGCGAGCACAGGCTTGGGGTGGATAGCCCACGTGGTGTGCGGATACGGCCTGGTTGCTCCGTTGCCGACACGTGCCGTGCCGTGAGTGGTGGAGTGCACACACCTTTCATGGATGCGCACGGACGCGTGACATCGGGTAGGACTGCCATCATGTTTCAGTCCGCAGCAGCATGGGTGGGCATGGTCCTGAAAGCGCGCACGTCGCTATTCCCGCTGCCCTGCTGCCCCCCAAGGCTCGTACGACAAGCTCAACTGGCGCATGGTCAGCAAGCCGGGTGGCGCCACCGTCAAGCCGGACGACTACTACCGCCTGTACGGCCTGCATATGCAGGTAGTTGCCTGTACGGCAGGCACATGGCCCGAACCTCGGTGTTTGTTCCCATCTGTGCGCCAGGAGCCAGGTCCGCGCCTCCATGCGCTTGGATCAGTAGCCCCTCCTGCCCCAACCGCCCTTGATGTTCCAACCATCGGTGTCACAAACTCCCCGACCGCCCCCAGGCCACGGAGGGCGACAACGCCGGCGAGCGGCCCATGTGGGCGGAGCGCGGCGGGCTGGACTTCGAGGGCCGCGCGAGGTGGGACGCGTGGGCGGCGCTGCGCGGCCTGGACGGCGCCAAGGCCCGCCTGCGCTTCGTCAAGGTGCGCAGGGCGGGGCGGGGGCCACGAGTATATAGGAGCGGAAAGCGTTTTTCTGGTGGTGGCGGAGGGGGATCAGAGAGTGTAGGGCCAGGCAGGGCGTGTGGGCGTGCGTGCGGACGTGGGCTCGGAGCAAGGAGGCAGAGCCAGGTGCACAAGGTGCATTCGAGTGTCGCATTGGTGGACAGGTTAAGCTCGTAGAGCCGTTTGTATACGGCATAAGGGCTTGGCCGCTTGGGTGCGTCACAGCCCCGCTGCGCATCCATGTTCCTGTGGGCAAGCTCTTGAGCGACAGTGAGGCCAGGGTATGTGTCAGACCTGCCGGTCGGTCAGAGGTCCCTGGAGGTGCACATGCATGCATGCAAGCACAGAAGCAGATTGCAGCGCGCACTGGCATGGTGCTATGGTCCAGGCTACTCCCGTGTGGCCTCCCCGTACGGCGGCTTGCCCGTCAGTTCACACGTCCAACACTGTTGCCCCTCCCCTGCTCAACCCGCAGCTGTTCCACGAGTTTGCGCCCACCGCGCTGTACAAGGACACCCGGGCGGCCGTGCTGGCGCCGCTCTACCCCGACCAGGCCGCGACCGCTGCGGCGGCACCGGTGGCGCCCGCCACGCCCGCGCACGGCAGCAGCTGAAAGGCGATGACGGCCGAGGGTTGCGGCGAACGGCCGCTGACTGGCAGTGAGCTGTTGCCTGGTGGTGACACAGGTCGACAAGTCAGGGAGGTCATTTATTGGTGTACTGTCTTTTGCGCCAGCAGTATGCCGCAGTCTGGGACCCAGGATGGCCTGGAGGCCGAAGTCCGGGACGTAAGTTAAGGTGTGCGCCTGGTAGGGGTACCTCCCCTGGGCTCGTGTTGGTCGTGGCTGGCGGCTTTGGGTCTGGGCGCCTGGAGCCTGCAGCGTCTGAAGTATTACGTGAAGCATGTTAGCCGGTAGCGCACAGGGCCACGGTGCTCAGCTGTGCTCCATGCCTTACGGGTTCCATGACCGTGATCAACCACCATGGGTACTGACGTGTTGGGTGCATGCGGGGAAGGCGTGTCCGTGTGCTGCTATGCCACGTGGGTTGTGGACGCGAGCGGTTGCGCTGGAGGTAGATTGCAACGCCGGCATAGTATCTGGCGCTAGGACAACTCTCCTAGGAGAGGAGGAGCAGGCCTGCTTGTGAGACAAGCTGGGATCGTGCTGTGCGACGGGGGACGGACGTTGCCAGTGAGATTGACGTCCTCTCTGGCACTGCTTCCATAACAAGTTGCTGTCACGTGCTTGCGTGCTACGGAGCACAAGCGTCTTTACGGCTGCGGAAAAATTGCAAGACCGAACGTATGCCCACGCTACAACGCCTCTTCGGCGCATGCCTCCGGGGGATAAGGCATCTTTCCCGGCTTTCCGCACCCGCCCTCTTGCAGGGCGTCAGCCCAGACTCTGTACATCGTCCAATCCACACTGCCCTTGGCGCCAATAGGCTTCCATTTCGGGCTCATCGTCGTGGCTCGACCACCACCTCCACGCACACGCGGCGCTAAGCCTCCTGCTCAGCACCTTACCCAACAGCTCCAGGCCAAGCCGCAGCCCCTGCTCCCCTGTCCCATCCCCGTCCACCACACGATAAACACACGTACCTCACGAGACTCGGTCACACACGGTCAATCGCAATAACCACGCCTGTACACCAGCACCCGGCTGCTCACCCCTACACCCTACCCGCCCATACCCTCCTCCTCCTCCTCCTCTCAACCTTACCCGCCTCTCCCACCCCAGCGCCTTTACCCCACACAGCCCCACCACCTTGTCCCCACCCCACACACACCAATACTCTGCCCCCGCTAGCCCTAAAAGTCCACCAGCGTCTGCGGCCGCTGGTACTCCCAGATGAACACGCCGCCCTCGGTGCCCACGCTGACGATGCGCTGCTTGTCCGGCGTCACGCCCACGCTGGTGATGGCCCCGCTGTGCGCCACGCCCACGAAGTAGCAGTGGCCCTCGTCGTAGCCCCACAGCTTGACCAGCTTGTCGCCGCCGCCAGACACCAGCGCCTCGCCGTCGCGGTCAACGGCCAGGGCGTTGACCTCCTCGTTTTCGGAGCCGTCGATGATGCGGATGGCGTTGCCGTCGTACGCGTCCCAGTACGTGACCTGCGGCGCGGGGTGGTCACGAGGGAGGAGGGCATGTTACGTGCAGTCTGTACGAGTAAAAACGCCAACGGTAGCCTGCGAAGGCGCAGCCAGTGCGACCAAGGAAGCGGCAAAAGATTCGGTGCATGGCACAACCCGCACACTGATGCCGGTCCTGCTGGCGCGGCTGTGCCCGTTTTACGGCACAGCAGGCTGGCAGCAGCCACTGCGCGTATGGACTCGTACAGCAGCGGCGCACCTTGCGGTCTGTCCCGGCGGTGACCAGCTGGCTCTCGTCTGGGTGGTACACCACGCTCTTGAAGAAGGTGTTGGCGAACAGGCTGGTGCGGCGCTTGAAGGTGTGCAGGTCCCAGATGATGCAGCTGCCGTCCGAGGAGGCGGACACGCACTCCTCGTCGCTGGCCTTGATGCGGATGCAGTTGACGGGCCCCTTGTGGTCCTTCATGCTCGCCTCGAGCGCCTGCGGACACGCACATACACAGGACGACACGGGCCCGTCCAAGCTCAGCTTCCGCTCCGCACTCAGCCACAATCAACGCATCAAAATTATCTGCATTCCTACTTTGGTTCCCGTGAAGTGAGGATGCACCGGAGCAAGTAGCGTCTAGGTAAAAAACGGCACACGAGTCCTTGCTTGCTGCATGCCTGAAGCACGGCCTGCGGTCCTTTTCGGGTCCTCTCTTCGACTTTCCGCACCTGCGAGGTGCGGCCCAGGCGCCACACGCGCACCATGCCCTCCTCCCCTCCCGAGATGATGCGCGACGAGTCGCCGGTGGATGCAATGGCGGTGACGGCCTTCTGGTGCGCGTCGTTGATGGTGAACAGCAGCTTGCCGGACTGCGGCCCGAAGCCGCGGATCTTGCCGTCGCCCCAGCCCGACAGGATGGTGCTGCCGTCCTGCAGGCCACCAGAGGAAGGGGGCCACAGAGCGGGGGGAAAGGGGTCACGGCAGTTGAGCGCAGCTGCGTGCGCACGCGTTACCTGTGTGTCATCCGTTGCCTAAGCTCCAATTGCAACGTGTCCTGCAAGCCCTGTGTGCGACTTCAGACCAGTCCAGGCTTGCCCCTCCGTTGAAGCGGCGGTCCTTCAGCTCGCTTCTTGCTGCCCGCCCGGACCTCCCACAGGGCTGCCCCATCCCCTTGCGCCTGGCGCGGCATGGCGCTCACCGTGGAGAACGCGATGCAGAAGCACTCGAGGTTGGGCACCGCGATGCGCAGCAGCTCGCGGCACGTGCCCAGGTGCCACACGCGGATGTTGCCCGTGCCGCACGTGGCAAACACCTCGCTGAACTCGTGTGGGAAGGCAAGCCCGTTGATCTTCTCCGCGTGCGCCGTCTGCACCAGCTCCTCTTTGAGCCTGCGGCAACACAGCGCCGCAACCAGCCGTCAACCTTCCACCGCCAACCCATCATACCAGCAACCGACTAGCCAAGCCCAGCAAGATCAACTTAGGGCCAAGCTCAAGGCGGCAGCATGGCATGCAACATGCATCAAAGGTGTAGGCGCCCACTGCTTGCGTAGCGTGGCGGGTGCACAAGCTGTGCGCGCTGGGCTTTCCTGCGCACCTGGAGGTGGCTGGCTCGTAGGTGACCTTGTAGATGTTGCACATGGCCGTGCCCACGAAGAAGGTGAAGGAGCGCGGCCCAATGTCCGCCAGCGCGATGGACGTGACGGCGCCCTCCACGCGCGCCACGGCCAGCCCCGGCATCTTGCGCAGCAGCTTGGGGTTGGTGGAGCTGGGCTCCGGAACCGTGCGCAGCACCTGGCAGGAACGACATGAGCGCACGCAGGACGCAGCCACCACAGATCAGCTGCCGTTGGCTGCTCCTGCTTCCTCGCATACTGGACATGCTGCCGACGCTGGCACGCAGCCAGCAGGTCTAGGACAGCAACGACACACTGTGTCTCCCTCCGCCCGCCCATATGCAGCCCGGCGTAGACCAGAGCTCGGCCTATTCCCTGTTAGCAACCGGTGCAGGGTGGAACCGGCATGGGTGCATTGGTCTTCCCCCCGAATCCACCAGCCAGCTGCCCTCAGTCAGCCCCACAAAGCTGTGCCGCCTGCCCGTGTCCTGCCCCACCTGCAGCGCGCCGTCTCCGCTGCCCACCAGGATGTCCCCCGTGGGCACCTCGCACGACGCAGTTACCCCCAGCGACATGTTGCCCTTGGCGGGCCCGGTGTTCTTGAAGAGCACGCGGTCCAGGGCAATCTGCGTCAACGCACCGTGGCAAGGGGCGGTGCGTGTGGGCGCACCGAGGTGCAAGTGCGTTTGTCTTATGCAGCCCTCACGTGCGTCGCGTCACCTGTTACTGCAACAAGGCTATGCGATGCCCGTGCGCCAGTCTCCAGGACGTGCCGTGGAGCCGGAACGCGCCCAGGTGTCCCCGTTACATCAAGGTGTAGATATGCAGCTGCCCGCCAGCCAGGGGTTTTAGCGTAGCTCGGGCGTTATCATGCACAGCGCCTGTGAGATACCACACTGCAGCCAGCCCCAGCCCCACGACCCTCCCAGCGCTCCCTTGTGTCCTCGTTCGACAGACCGATGCAGCCCCGCCCCACCTGCAGCACGTCCCCGGTGGTGGTCCCGCAGTAGGCGTACGTGTCGCTCGCGTCAATGGATACCGTCCTGAAGACCCGCTTCAGGGTCCCCAGCGTTGCCTCCGTGGGGCGCAGCTTGTTGTTGACGCCGTCGTACGTCCACATGTTGAGGTTGTAGTTGCCGGCCGTGAGCAACCGGTCGCTGCTGTTGTTGAAGAACTTGACGCAGTTGGTGGTGTTGGTGCTGCAGGGCGAGCCGCAGATGGCGTTCCCGGACAGCACGTCCCACAGCACCTGCGGGGGCGACACGTGCCACCTTCACGTGCTGAGGGTATTGCTGTGGTCCACTAGGACCTGTACGCCTGAGGCGTCTTGAGAGCAGCCTGAGATGCTGTCATCCCCCCTCGGACCGGGCCATGGGCGTGCATGCGCCTAGGTACTCGCAGAAGTCCCACTGCCTAAGCATGGCAAGATGGCATGTCACAGCTTGTCTGCCCGCAAGTGCCCCGGGTAGCGCTGTCGCAGCCTGGGCTCTTGGGACGACCGTTACCCGACCACCCCCGGGCCTCCATGCAGCCACTAACGGTTATCAACGTGTCAGCTAGCTCCTGGACAAGTAGCTGTGTACTCCCAGCTGCCTAGGCTAGTTGCGTAGCGTGGTAGCGCCGTTGCATGCGGCGCTGCCCCTGGGTCTGGCCCCACTGCGCACAGGCCACGGGTCCTACCAGGGCGTTGTCGTCCTGCCCGCCCAATGACGCCAAGAAGCGCTCATCAGGAGAGAAATCCAGCGCTTGCACCTTGACCTGCGAGACATGGGCACTGCCTTGGTTGGGGACGCTACACAGCACTTGAGCGGCAGCCCTGGCAGAGCCTGTACGAGTGCACGCCCCCGCTCCCCCCGCCAGCCCTGCCCCTGCCCCCTGCACACCCCCAACCGTACCCACCTTGTGCAGCGCCATGCGGTGCAAAAGCTGCTTTGTCTCCAGGTCCCATATGATGATGTCTGCTGTGAAGCCCATGTACGTGATTTGCCCGGAAGCGAGGTATTTCCCCGAGCGTGAGAGCGCCAGACACGACACCTGCGCCACCACGGGCCGCGCGTCAAGTCGTGTTTCCTCATCGTGTCTCCCAGTTTGTCACCACCACATACACGAGCAGCTCTCTACCTTATCAGAGTGTCCTTGTAAAAACTCCTGAGAGCGCGAGTCTGCCCGGTCGCGTAGGACGATGGTGCTGCCAAGTGGGTAGATAAGGGTGCGTTGGTCCGGGTGTACTATGAGTCCATTTTCAATTTGGCCTCCAAAACCTATCACGGAGTTCAGGATCAGTGGCTCTGCCATTTTGCTGTGTCTGGTGAATGAAGAATGAGTCCTTGAACTGGAGGAAACAACCGTGTCCTACGTGTTACGCTATGCTTTATTGCGTTCTCGGTACTGTAAGGCTGCTATTGCTACCGAGCTCAGGCTCGGGGGGGTGCATCGACAGAACTTCGGGACCTCAGTACGGCCTTATTGCAGCAACCATTGCAGCAACCGTTAGAGCACTGCGTCATAGAAACAATCTACGCAGTCAAGCGGGCATTCCGACGGGCAGGGTGCCACGCGGTGACCCTCCAAGGCACGTCCCTCTCGACCCTCTCGGGGCATGCCGACGAGATACCTAACGCAGGAGAAGTCTGGATATTGCTGGAAGCATGTACCGACACAGCACTTATGTCGATGTTGCTACTCGCCTTGACGTCCTTCTGCGTTTGAGCCCCAGTAAGCGAGGTCTTTTGGAGGCGCCAAGTACTAAGCAAAGTACACATCTCTGTTCCCAACTGGGCCAGGAGCACATGCTGGGATATCCTGGGGGCGGGCTGAGTGTTAACTAGAGGGGAGACACGAAGGGTAGATGCCACGTGGGGTTGTGTGTCTGTAATCCAGCAATGGTCGGCCGAGTTGCCCTGTGACCTGCCCAGCGCCTTGCCACCTGCCCTGCTGTGCACGCCCTGCTGCCTGCTCTAGACCCACCTAGCGCTGTGGGCCACGGCATTCCGCCCATAGCATTCATCCTGGGCTCTCACGCTGTTGGCCAGGAGTCGGCCGCGCGGCCCTGGTGGTAAGAGAGAATTCCAATCCCTGCTACACGAGCCTTATCTGGGCAGGGCAGCTTCCCTGGGCGTGGGTGCAGCAGGTGCCTGGAAGGCAATGTACGTCATGGACAGGGTTGGCAAGGCTCGATCACGAGTTACAGGAAGCTGCCCGTCCTGGCCCGTCGGCCTGTGCAGCAGTCAGTGCCGAGCGGGTCAAAAACGCATGTGCTGCCAGGTGTCCACGCGGACCGGTAGGACTCCCACGTCGTCCCACAAAGTATCCAGCCTGGTGCAGCTGAGTGAACCGTTGAGCCAATCTCTTCCTTTCGTTCACACCCGTTCACATCAAGGTCACGAATCGGTATCACAAAGATGTGCCCAGGCTACATCATTCACTCAGGTTCACAGTGTGCTCGCTCTAGCAGGCATGCGTGAGCAACACCCTGCCGCAAAACTGGCGCTCCAGTCATGCAAGGTTGTTTGCCAACATATGCACAACCTTCTCTCTGTCACTCAAGTCCGATCAAAACTACGGTAGACGCACGGAACCCACCCTGAATGTCAGGACAGATGCCACCAGGCCACCTGGCAGGGGTATGTCAAGCAACAGTGTGCACCGGAGGGCGGAGGCCTAAACACCCCAGAACACACCCCTCTTAAACGCACCGCCAACGCCGCTCCTGCATGCTCGTGCATGCAGGTAGGCCTCATGTGGTTAACTGTGAACCTTTCGAAAAACAACAACCTCCATCACGGACGGGATCACGCCTCGCCCGCCGCTGCTGCTTGCATGCTAAGGCATTGTTTGTGTACCTCCCGTCCGGTTCGGAGCAGGACTGGACCGAGGCTCTCATTCGCAATGCAATCTTGAACGGAAAGCTCCCAGGTCAATGCTCTACTGCATGCGCCCGAACAGTCCCAGCGCCAGTGCGGCCAGGGCGCTGGTGGCCAGCAGGCCCAGGGAGGGCACGGCGGAGGAGGCGGCGCCGGGGGAGGGCGGAGAGGGCGGCGGAGGGCTCGGCGGCGACAGCGTGAGGTTGGCGGGCAGCAGCACCGTGTCGATGACGAAGATGGCAACCCTGGGGGCAGGGGCGCGCGGATGACGGACGTTAGACACGAGCACACAGTGCAGCACCCTCCAGTAAGGTAGGCCTGCCGAGGGTTTGCGGTCCACCCAGTGATCAGCCTGAGGGCTATGGCACGTGCGTGCCACGCCGAAGCTGCTAGGTGCTACTACAAGCTGGTCAGCCGTCCTTCCAGGTACAGGTGCGTGCGGCACTTCTTGCACCAGGCCGGTGGTGGAGGTATACCGGCGTTCTCTTTGCAATCAACAGCCCTGGAACTCCTCTACGGATGCAAGTCTAGGTGAAACAATACTCACGAGGCGGTGGACTCGCGGCCCACAACGGTTGCGTTGCTGGCCGGCGCCACGATGCGGGCCGGGTTGCTGCCGCTCTGCTCCACCTGCAGCGTCCCGTTGCTGATGGGCGGGAGCACGGAAAGCACAGTCAGCAAGCGCGCTACGGCGTACACCTCCGCAGCAACCGCATGACGGAGCCGCCAACAGCAGACAACTTTCCCGTTCGCGCCAAGAATTGCAGTAACGACAGGCATGCATCCATTGGGCAGAGGCACGCTGGACAAGGTGCTCCTGTGACCCAAACCCCTTGCATTCGCCCTCACAGCCCACAACGTAGCGATGACTGAGCGGTACGTAACATGCCATGCGGCTTTGCAGACTAGCACATGCAACTGATGAGGCTGAACCACACTCACTTGAGGGTGGTGAGGCTCAGGCCGTTGGTGAGGCCAGCAGTGGTCAGGGCGTTGCCCGCAACGATGTGGGTCTGCGCACAGAATACGGTAGCATGCGAACAAGCAGCAAAAAGCACTTAGTCCCGCATGACACATTTGCCCAATCGAGCCAGGGCATCGTACAAGGGCGGCAGAGCCCTCAGCCCACATGAAGCGCCCTCATTTACACGGGCACCCCCTGCCACGTGCTCCTCTGCGCACAAGCACACCCGGCAACCCAGCTACCGTCCACAGGGGGCAGGCCCTGTCGTGTCCACGCCTCACTGTCAGCACGCGCTTGGAACGGCGGCGTCCGCCAGCACCCCCGACACACTGTCATGCAGGACTACACCAGGTAACAGCTTTAATTGTTGGTACTGAGCACCAGTTTGCGCACCTCCAGCACGCGCTTCAGCACGGCGGTGTCCGCCAGCAGCTGCTGCGCGGTGATGCCAAGGGCGCCCAGCAGCGCGGTGAAGGCGCTGCAGCGGCAGCAGGTGGGGCACAAACGGCCAGCAGTCAAGACGTGCGTGGGGGGGGACTCGGGATGGTGCAACGTGTTCCTGGAGGGCTGGCTTGCTCACGGCCTACCTGGACCAGCACCGTGCACGTGCCAAGCAGGTCAGCGCACGGAGGACAAGAGGTACAGCAACGGCGGTGCTACCGCTGCAGCAGCGCTGCTTGTGCTTACGCCCGATGACGTTGCCTCTCGTGTTGGCGACACAGCCCCTCTACTTACTCGTTGGTGGGGGCGAAGATGGTGCCGGAGAAGGGCGCGGCGCCGGTGACCACGGGCGTGTAGGTGCCCTCGGCCAGGATGGCGGCAGTCAGGATGGACAGGTTGGGGCTGGCGGCGGCGGCGGAGGCGACGGTGCGGTACCAGGGAATGAACGCCCAGTCCACCACGTGCACCACGGACCTGCACAATAATGCCGTGCACAGTTTGTTTGCAAGTTAGGCCTGCTTGGCCATGGGCAGGCCGTTGCGGTGAAGGTGAGGCGCGGGACATGCACACACGGGCTGCCGTGCAGCTGGACGTACGGCAGGGTGGACGGCAGCGAGGTGCGGTGCGGCGGTACTGTACGGCCGTCATGCCCCGGGCGGGGGACTCTTGAGGAAGATACAAACGAACATGTCCCCCCTTTGGTGAGAAGATCGCGTAACAGCTCACCTGGGGCCGAAGCCCACGGGGACGTCAGCCTGCAGCAGGAAGTGGCGACGGCAACATGAACGCGCGCACGGTGTGGTCAGCATACCGCATACTCGTTGCGTCATGTGTAGCTCAGGCAAAGTGCCACGACTCAAGGCGGTGTCGGCTAAACGCGCTGTGGGCTGACATTCACACTTGCTGTCGGTGCGGCCGCAAAAAGCCGTGCTACCCCACCCACCGCAATCACAGTGGCGTTAACGTCCTTAGCAGTGATGGAAACGCTGTTGCCGCTCCGAAGCACCGACAGGGACTCGCCGCTGCGCAGCATAGCAAAGTTATTGCATTATATCGGGCGCACCCTTGCTGGGTAGGGGGTTACTTGTGCCGTGCAGCGGCAAAGCCAACAATGACAAGGGAGGTTGTTTACTGTCCGGCTGTGTGGTAACAATGAAGGCAGGGCAGCCTCGCAAATGCCTATCTCCACGTTTGCGTGTATGAGGGCTCCATCGCGCGTACGGCTTACCCCAGGGTGGGCACGGAGGTGAGGGTCTCCGGCACGTCGGTGGACAGCACGCGGGTGGGCAGCACGTGGTAGGTCAGGACACGTGTCAGCGTGGGCACGTCGGCCAGCAGCGCGTCGGCGGAGACGTTGAAGCGCTGCAGCGTGCGGGTGAACGCCGCGTCTGCGGGGACGTGAGCAGACACAGCGGGGCACGCGCTCCTATGATACATGTTGAAGCGCTGTGGTAAGAGTGAAGGGCAAGGGCGGGTGCGCATGTATGATGGTTGTCAGACCAGTGAGCACGCGCGGCACAAGGAGATGCAGGGCATGCCAGTCAGGTTGAGCCACTCTGTCATCCATGCATCCATGGTCCACAGCCGGAGACAAGGACTAGGTGTCCCGAGCAAGGGGCAGGTCGCTCACCGGTGGGCGCAAAGAGAGTATAGGTGAGGTTGGGGTTGCTGAAGACCGAGGTCAGGTTGGCGGCATTGAGGGCGGCGGCCAGAACGGTCATGTTGGGGGTGCGCTCCACAGCCTGCATGCATGCAGCGGTACACAAGTGCGCAAGCAGCGCGGCGCACGCCACAAGCCCCGCAAGGTGTCAAGCGGCAGCGGGGAGCAGAGACCATGGTGCACGGAAGCACCGACCCGAGGACCGTGCTACGCGAGGAGGCCTCCCATGCATGGGTGCGTCACGTGACGGGCAGCCGTGCGCGCAACGGATGGCTCTGGCAGCGAGCTGTGTACTAACGTATGCACACACATCCGCGCGCACGACCCACCCGCAGCAGGGAGGTGTGCACGGGCAGCAGAACTGCGTCCACCACGTGTGCATAGCCAGCGCTGGCGGCCACGTCCGCGGTGGTGACGTTGGCGGTGGAGCCCAGGGAGCGCACAGTGACGGCGGACCCGGTGCGACGGACGGTCAGGGGCCCGTAGTTGGCGCTGTGGGGCAGAGGGGCCCGGGCCAAGGACAAAGCGGCACCGGTGAGCGTGTGCCACCGTCAGCTGGGCCCCCGTCAACCGTCGACTTGGCTTCAAGGTGGCTACAGTATGCCTGCGCGCTGCCAACTTGCTGTATTGTGAGAGTATGTCCAGCAGACTTACGCAAGGGTGTTGACGGCGGTGTCGGCCTCGGGCACGTTTGCGGAGTCGATGGCAGTTGGCAGCACGTGGTACAGCAGCAGGGCCTGCAGGTCGGCCTGGGGCAGGCCCAGTAGGTCGCCGGCGGTGAGCTGCAGCTCCGACAGGGCGGCGTCAAAGGCCTGGGGCCGGGGGCGCGGGGACGCGGGGTGCGCAGCACGTGCCGAGAGGGCGTGGTCAGGCGGGAGGACATGCGGGTGGGCTGTGGAGGCGCGGGGTGTGCGGTAGGCGAAGGGCCACTGCGGATAGCCTAGTCCTGAAAGCGCTTAGATGTTGTAGGATGTTGTGTACTGGCATGCGTCTTGCCTCCGCGGTTTCATTTGTGGTACGGTTTGCGGAAGGACGTGGTTTAGTAGGAGCTGCAATAGGTCCGAGTTGCCAGGAATGTACCCCTTCTGGAGTAGGAGGTGTGTTTCCTACTACACTCTCCCCCCCTATGAAGGGCACGTCCCGGGCCCGCATGGCCCTACCCGTGCGTCGCAGTGGGGTGCACAACTTCCCACGTCACCGTCATGCCAGGGCGACCAACTCCCGGTCATGCAGTCAAGCTTAGGGGGTACAGCGTGGGGTACAGCGTGGGGTACAGCGTGTAGTAGGCAGTGGGGTGCTCCAGAGTGCTCTCGGTGGAGGTGGTAGCGAGCTTTGGTTAGCAGAGCAGCACTAGGGGTGGGACCAGGCTGTGGTAGGGAAAACTGAAGGCCCCCTCGTCGTGGCCTATTCTTTGACGGAGCTGGTTGCTCCTTTCCGTACAGCGACAGGGGTGGGAAACCCCGTGTCCTTGATTGCCGGGACCAGCTCTGTTTCCCGAGCGGGAATGGGCTGGGCTCTGGAAGGGGACCAAAACTGTAAATCCATACATACATACTAGCGTGAACGGTGTGAGCGAACCTACGGGGTTGCTGGGTGCAAAGACGGTGTAGGCCAGGGAGGCGTTGGACAGGGTCTCGGCCAGTCCGGCGGTGTCGATGGCAGCCTTGAGGGTGGAGAGGTCAGCGGTGGCGTTGACGACGTCGTAGATGCTGCTCTGGGCCTTGGCCAGCGGGGCGGTGCTCAGCAGCAGGGCGCCTGCGCGGGCGTCAAGGTGCAGGCAACTGTCAACGACCCCGATGCCCGACATACGGTTCGTTGCAGGGCAGCCACACGGTTGCCCCAAAGCGTCTGCAGCACCCGCGCACTGTATCGGTGCCGAATTACTTGCTGGTAGCGGCTGTTATAATGCGGCTGGAGTCCTAGGTGCATTCTAATATGTATCAGCAGCCGCACATGCCCACGTGTTCAGCTGGTCTGGTGCTGCCACGACGGGGTAGGAACATATCTAATACTATGACGCCAAGCTCCAGGGCAGTGGTGAAAGGGTCGCTGGCTCACCCGCAACGAGGAGCAGTGGCGCGAAGCTGAGGGAGCCTCGAGGCCCCTGAACACCAGATAGGCGGGCCATGGTGGCGATGTTTCGCGGAATTGCAGTGAAGGCGTGATGGACCAAATGACAGGGGTAGAGCACCCGATGTACAGAAGCGACAAGCTTTTGTAGAATTGAGGCTACGGTCGTCGTTTTCCGTTGCACTACCGTGCAGTAGTAGCCCTCTACTAATAGACAGACACGAGGGACACTAGGAACAAAATGACACACGCATGCAACTTTGTAGTTTTGTGTTTCGTAAACATACAGCTGCCTGGATTGCATAAGACCCGTCTGCGGACGTTCGCATCGCTGCCTCGTGCACTTTCCCTGAATGACGCCAGGTTACAGCTGACGCCAGGCGCCTTTTCGTGCTGACGGCAAAATTACGATAGCAAATCAATACTAGTACTTGCTTTGTTGCGTTGTGGACTCTGTGTTATGTGTTTTCAGGGTTCGCGCGAAGCCGCCAGGGGCCGCCAGGGGCCTGCAAGCGCGCACCTGCAACTCCGAGTCCAGTGCCCCAGGCCCAAATCCTTTGGCCTAGCCCTCGCAACTCCCGTTTCTGTGCCTCGCCTTGGTTCGGCGTCCTGGCTAGCTGGCATGTGTTGCTGGCAGTTGCTCACGCACTGTTCACCAGTAAGCAACTGAAGCACGGATAGATGGCAGGCGCACAGGGTGAGCTGGCCGTGGTCCTTCGCCCATCGAGGTTCCAGGCTGGGGCGCATGGAGGCTCGTAGTACCGCTTTAAGCCACGCGGGAGCACAAACACCACACTGTAGGAGGCGCATCCCCCGCACCCAGCCACACGGATTGGGTGAAGGGCACCGACCCCTCCCCATGGAGGTGTCAACGTGTTGTATCAGACCCCCAGGTACACATTGCCTCCGGAGGGAAACGAGACAGGCCCTTACAAAGGTCAAAGGTCAGGGGATTCGGGACAGACCACATCCCTCATCCACCGGCGGAGAGGCAACCAGGGCCCATAAGCCGGATTAATCGATGGTTTTATAGTGGCAGTCGCGCAAGCGCGGGTCTGCCGAGATAATTACGACATGAGCGAGAACCCATGCCGGTAGTGTGTGGGGATCGAACCCATAACTTCGAAGTCGAAGCGTCGCGTCCTATCTAGGGAATTTTTACGGTTTTTCGTAATATAAGGACTCCAGGCCCTTACACAACGAGAATGGCACTGCGTGGCAGGCGGCCAGCGGCAGCTGAAAAGGCTGGCTGGCTAGAGGGACTGAAACAACTCGTGCGTGCACCCCCCGCACACGTGCATGCACCCCCCGCACACGTGCATGCACCCCCCGCACACGTGCAACAATCAAGTACCGGTACCAGCACCAACTTGATAGGACGGCCGAAGAGCACACCCGAATGATAATGCACATAGAAGCTCTGCTTGTGCGTGCGGCTCTGACCGACGCCACACCACCTGCTGGCCCACGCGCAGCCTGCTACCAAACCACTTGCGCACCACACTGCGATGCGATACGAGCCAGTCAAGCAGGGCGAATTTGGCATTGTTGGGGTTCTTACTTGATGCATTTCACTCACTGCCCCATGCTACCCCTGACGACTGCCAGGGTGGCACGGGCCATATTGCCCTCCCAGTACCTATGCTGCAATGCACGAAACGACTTGTTACGAAGCACGTGGTGCTGATGCAACCGAGTGCGGTCGACCCTTTTGAGGCGTGGCTCCTATCACCAACACAGGCACATATTCTTTGGATCACCCCAGGTCTTCACACATCACTGCTATATTACGCCCATGACGAAAGGAGAGAGAAGAGTGCCATCACTGCTGCGTCCACCTGGTCCACCTGGTCCACCTGGGCAGCACGGCGAAGACGCGTGGAGCAGCCACATGCCCCCCCCCCCCGCCTACCCCTTCGCACACCATGCAGCTTAGGTCACGCAACACCTGCAACAGCATACGCAGCTGCGCTCTGCCATGAACCTCTAACAACACGCCGACTGCACCGCCAGATTGCTGCAGCTTGAGGATGACGGAATGTGCATGCCACACGCATATGTACGGCGGGTAATTAAGGGCAGACAGTCAGCCGCATACGCCATTCCGCTACACGCAGAGCAATAATATCACCAACAAAGCTGCTTAACTGCTCAACCACGGCAGTCCCATGAGACATAAATCTATAGCCACTGTACGGAACCCAGTCACCGTACGACGGAGGCAGCAGCGGCGGAACATACGGCGCTTAACCGCCATCACCACCAAAGCCGCCGTAGCCGCCGCCGCAGCTGGACCAGGCCAGGCACGTCGGGGGGGGGGGGGGGGGGGGAAGACCCCCGTGCGGGCCGCCTCCCCCCGGGGGGGACATGTTGCCCCCTCAGCCCCGCAAGCACATTGCAAACCATCGGGTGGCCGCGTTCCAG
>VFQN01001391.1_pt1 | contig 40719 bp, 37 predicted proteins | sample 3512371 | NCBI WGS metagenome assembly VFQN01 (sample SAMN10412370, study PRJNA504923) | tailings metagenome | isolation source: Replicate 2 from Balatoc abandoned mine | place: Philippines: Itogon, Benguet | collected 2017-08-28 | reverse complement strand
GATTGCGGAACTCGTCGACCAGCGCGCGCAGATATCGCACGCCTGCTTCGATGTTTTCTTCAGGGTCACAGATATCGGTGACACCGAACCGTTTGGCCGTTTCGGGCATCAACTGCATCGGACCGCGTGCGCCCTCGGGCGAATTGCGCAGCCGGTCGAGCCGGCTCTCAGCGGTGGCGATCGCGATGGCCAAACCGGCATCGACCTTGTGACGCTGGGCGGCGTTGATCACGAGGCGCTTGATCTCGGCAGAGGTTGCAGGCGACGGTCCGCATTCCGTCACACCGCGCGAACCGCCCTGAAGGAAAAGACTATCAGAATTGTGGTTGCCGGTGTTGGGGTCGTCCTCGTCGGCCCGCCAGGTGGCCCGAACCGCACTGATTGTCTCGGCCGGCTTCTGCGCCAGGAAAATTCGCCCTGCCACGTCAAGGACGTAGTCGCGCTCAGTCCGTGCCCAGCGTGCTTGGACGACGGCATCGGCTAGAGCCGAAGTATCCCATGTACGGCCTAGCCCCATCCGACTCGTTGCTTCGGCAGTCAATGTGGCTGACGGTTCGGACGAACGCGCATCGCCTGACACAATCGTGCATATGCCCGCGAGGGCTGTCGCCACAAACAGCGGAGTAATCGGAGAAAGGGAGGATTGCATCGCCATGGTGTCTCATCCGAAGCTTGCAATGACCAATGCCGGGTATCGTTATGCGAGTTAAAAAACAATGTCAATTTAGTTGTGGTTTTTTCTTGCAATCCCGCAAGTGCCAGGCCAAGCTTAATGGCGGAACGAACTGGAGGCATCAGCGGATGAGACGTGCAGCCGTTTGCGTCCTGGCAGTGAGCGCATGCATGCCCACAACGGCGGCCGAACCTGTCGACGGAGCCTATGTTCGTTCGCTCGCGGCACCGGGAAAGTCAGTCCTGGTCATGGAATACTATGACGGACAAGGGAAAGTATCGGTGCGCAAGGGCTTCGCTTCCGGCGCGGGTTTCGACGCCGTCTCCGCAACCGACTTTCGTGTCGGCGCCGATCTGACGGTGCACCTCTACGGCATCGAGCCGTGCAGAGGCGATATGGTCAACCGTCAGGAGGATTTTGCCGGATCCTGCGAGGAGTATGCCCGGCGGGGACTGGAGACGCTCCTTCAGTCGCCAAAGGTGATTTACTGCCGAGCCTTTGTCAGCGAAGCCGGCGCGAAAAGGCAGGACGCAACCTGCTATGGCTACTACAACTTTCCGGGCAGCCTCGATACGATCGACATGTTCGAGGAGCAGTTGGTCTCGCTGGGTAGTCACCGCATCGCGAAGCGACCAGATGGAACGCCCGCACGAACCGATCTCCAGGAGGCTGAAGCGATCGGCCGCCGGGGATACGGCATGTGGGCCGATCCACGGATTTCGGGGCAATGAAATTCCCTCCCCTTCTCCCCGCGCCGGCAAGCCGATCCATGCCGGTGATCGTGCGGTCGGCTATCGTCGCGCTGGTGATAACTGCCCTGCCCTACCCCGCTCACGCCGCCGACCTGTCCCGTGGTCGGCAGGCATCCGCCGCCGTGGGCCCGGATCGATACACAGGCGCAACCCTGAGAGTTGACGGCCGCGCATCGGTGATCGATGGGCGAACGCTCTGGTTCCCCGAGGGCGGCCACAGGGTGCGCGTCGCTTCCATAGACGTCTGTGAACTGCCGCAATGGTCCTACGACCCTCGCCGGCATGGCGACGACACGATCCCCAAGCCCGTACCATGCGGCACTTTTGCGAAAGCATGGCTCAAACGAACGCTAGGCGACGCTCGGGTCACCTGCGTCGTTGTCGCGCACGACGGCGATGCTCCCTTTGTCGGTCGTTGTTCGGTCGGCGGCCGGGATCTCGCGCTGGAAATGTTGCGTGCGGGCTGGGCAAGGACGATTCCTCCGGCGCCTGCCGAATATGTGACATGGCAGCGCTACGCCATGTCCGCCCGCCACGGAATGTGGGCGACCTACGTTCTCGACATGTCCGAGTGGCGCGAAAAAGCCGTGGACAGGACGATGTCACGACGACCGATCGCGGATTTCAAGCTGCTTGCGGAACGGGCGAGTGAGATCTCGCCGCCGTTTCAAGATGCACGAAGACGCCCCCGTCGGACGGACCGCTAGTCCAGGAGGAGGAGCCGATGCGTGTTGCAACCCTGACCCCGATTGCGACTGCCCTCATTTCCGCAACGTGGTTCTATTCCATCGATCGAGCCCATGCGAGCGAATGGGGCTGTGAGGTGCTCCTCTGTGCTTCTTCTTCGAACCCATCGTGGCACGGTGTTGCAGCCTGTCATGCGCCGATGAACCGCCTGATCTCGGCAATGCGAAGCCCGGGTTTTTCATGGCCGACCTGCCCCGAGGCCGGAACCGGCAGGCCAGGACACGAGCCATACGACGAATGCCCAGACGGATGGAGCGTTGGTTATGGTAACCAGGAGCGCGGCGGTGGTCGACCGGACGTGTGCGTCGACGTTCGCAATAGCTGCCCACCCGGACTTCGCCAGCGCGAAGATTGTCCGCAAGCCGCCACCATGCCTCGCCCACATCGCGAGGATCCTTACTATTTCGACATCGGGCATGACGACGGCCAGGTAACGCGCCACTGGTTCAGCCTGAAGCGATAGAGCGATCCGGTTTCGCATGGCCTCCAGTGCCTGACGAGGTCAGGTCGTCGATATTGGCGATGCTCCGTAGCGATCGATTACAATCGCTGGGTAGGGCATCAATGTTCACGGCGTCGGCGTCTTTGCTGTGGGTTGATCAAAGCAATCGTTATGCCGATGGGTTCGCAAGAGATCGCGAAGCTGAGGGTGGAAATCCTCGAGGCTGTCGGCGGCCCTCGCAATTGCTTCCGGTCGCAATTCGACCCTCTGTGCTATGGTCAAAGCCATCAGATAGAGGATTTTCAGTTCGGCCTCGCGGCTGTCAGTTGGCTTGCGGCAGATCAACCGCCACCGAGCCAAACGCTCAAGAATTCGGCCGGCCGGCAAACTCAGGTAGGCCGCTGCGGCACGTGGCGTCCAACTGCCGGCCATGGCCCTCTCTCGCGAAAAACGGGCGACCGCGGCAAGCAAGCGGCGATGCCGCGCTATGCAGCGCCCCATAGCGGGAGAGTGCCCGGCATTTCCCCCAAAATCAGGAAAACTGTCTGCACTTTGGGCTACCCCGGGAGCGCCGGGATTGTCTGTCGGTGACGGAGTATCTCCGGCTTGGTGCGATCTCCAGGAGAAAGCGGCACGGCGGGCAAAATTCTCTTCTTGCGTCATCATCGCGCAACAACGTCCCGAAGCAAAGGAGTATTTCTTGGCACTCCTGCATTGGCGGCCTGCCAGGAATTGTCATAGCGGCTCTGCCGTGAACTGTTTGCGTGGAGAGCTGGGGTAGGTGTAATGCTCCTCGTTGTACGAGTGGAAAGAGCGAATGAGATCCGAGAGTTATGAAATGCTTCTGTTAAGTCAAATGAAATGATGTTAAACGAAACCCGCAATATATGTCAGTCTTGTAAAATGCGCTCATAGCGCACGATGCGCAGAAGTTTTCGGCCAACGAAGTGGCGGGTATGATGTTCGCCGGCCGCGAACTCGAATTTCAGCCGTTGGCGCCACGTGTGCTCAAGACTGCGAAGCATTTGAGCTCAATGGGCTGACACGCTCAGGATTCTCTGTTGCCGCCCAGTTCGGAAAAGACGGTGCACCAGAAGCTGTAATCCCTTTTGCGACCGTCGAAATGAGCCGTCAACGCGCAATATGCTGCCGCAGTCGATGCGCTCGATCCATAGAGTTCGATGGCCGCTTTGGCTGCGGCATCTGGCTCGGCCAGTTCCCAAAGGGTTAAAGGGTTGTCGCCAGCACTCAGATGATCAGATTGGAATGATGACACGCCAAAACCTCCCGCGGGCTCGTCCGGTGCGGGCAGCGGCGCGCCGCAAGGCCGGACGTTAAGAACCCACGTGGAGTGAGCCACGATCCTTGGGAACAATCCCAGGACATCAATCGTGTCGTCCCTGGCCATAAGCTTCGAAGGTGAGGTCCCAGGAAGCTTGCGCGTAGAAATCATTGCAGAGGTTGGTCGGGAAGACAACGTATCTCGATCTCTGGAGGCGAAATTCGGTTGCGGCACGGACCATCCCAAGTCTTCAGAGGCTCAAGCAAGTTCGCTAGTCAAGAATCAGATTATCATGCCGGCCAACGGAGTACCGCAACGCACGAAAGAGATGCGCGTGCCGAGCCGACGGGTCTTCGCATGCATTGCCTTCCAGCATTCTTGCGCAACGGTGGAAACCAGACAGGCATGCGAACGGCTACTTTGGGGCCGATTGCAGACCGGCGGCTTCCAGGCAGGCAATCGCGACGATCTGCCAATCGTTCAGATCGCGGATGGTGATCGACATGCGTTCTTCGGGCCGTCCAGACCGCGCCCACAATAAAATTACGGGCGGCGTCCCTCTCGTGTGGCCACATATCGACACCCTATCTTGGAGCCAATAGATTGAAAAGGTGTGACTTTCTCGAGCATTATGAGAATAGTGGCCCACTTGCTTGCTAAGGGCCGGCTCATTAGACAGTCATCATGGCACGGATCAACCTTAAGAAGTTCATCGCCGAACATTACAAAGGCGGCGTGACGGCACGCGACGTGATCCGTGAGGGGATCACCAACTCGATCCATGCTGGTGCGAACGACATTTCCGTCGATCTTTGGTTCGAGAAGCAGTCGGGCCTGTTTGGCGACGAGGTACGCAACGTTCTCGACCGGATCACCATTTCCGACAATGGCGAGGGGTTCACCCAGGACAATCTCAACTATTTCGACGAGATTTGCACAGGCCACAAAGACGATATTGGTGGTAAGGGTGTCGGCCGCCTCGCCTTCCTGAAATATGCCGACCGCGTCGAGGTTCGCAGCCAACTGCCCGCACATCTGATCGAATTCCGCTACACTCCCGACTTTAAGCCGGAAGATGTTAAGCGGACGGCGACTTTGGGCAAGCTGGAGACAACGATCACGATCTCCGAGCTCAAGGAGAAGATCAACACGCAGGTCACCAAGCTCGTCAATTCGATGTGCGACGACCTGCGCCTTCTGCTGTTTCTGAAAAAGCAGGCCGGGCAGACCATCTCGATCACCTTTACCCACAACTCGAAGCAGCCCTTTCCGGATGCGTTCGTGCTTTCGGGCGAACAGATCGAAGCGCTAAAGACCCGGTCGTTCGTGGTCAGCGGTGAGACGTTCGACTGCTATCTCTTCCGCGAGGAGGCTCCGCGCAAGGGGATAGTTGCGATGCTCTGCGCCGACCAGCTATGCGTCGAGGAATATCAAATCAGCAAGCGGTTCGACATCTGCCGCTATCTCGTCTCGATCACCTCGACCTATCTGAACCGCAGCTCTAATATCGAGCGTCAGAAGCTCGAAATTCCCAAGACGGCCTCCGACGCCGATCTCGTGTCGCCGATCAGCCGCGACATGCTAATGCCGCGCATCCATGACGAATGTCTGGCCATGATCAACGAGACGGCGGAAGGCGACATCGATGCATTCAAGGCCGCCAATATCGAGAAGCTCCAGAAATATTATCCGTTCATAACCGTCGACACTCTCAACGGGGATGCTGCGATGCTGGACGCTGACGAAATCATCAAAACCTACCGGGCGCAGCAAGCGCGGCGCGAAGACCAACTAGTCGAAGACTTGGTCGAAGGCCGCAAGGTCGACTTCGACGATATCTCGCATCTCGCCAGTGACGATCTGGCCCGCTTCATCGTCCATCGGGCGCTAGTCATCGACTCACTAGCCAACATGCCGCGCGAATCTGCGGAGCACGTCCTTCACGACGCGATCCTGAAAAAACACAGCGATGGCAGCGATATCCGAGAGAACAATGTCTGGCTCGTAGACGACAAATTCCTGTCCTACTCCAGCATCTACAGCGACGAGACCCTGGCGAAGATCGTCCGCGAGGTCGGCGTCGAGACTGAGTCGAAGCAGCAGCGCAAGCCTGACGTCGCGGCATTCTTTTCGAAGGATAACGAGGGGCGTCCCAACAAGCTCGTCATCATCGAGTTCAAGAAGCCCGGCGCCGACATCTTCGACAACAACAAGGCGCTCCTACAGTGCCGCCTCTATGCCAGCGAGCTCGTCGACCGGATCGAGACGGTGCGGGAAGTGTTCGCCTTTTCGGTCGTCGAGATCGACGACGAATTCTACAAGGACATGAAGCGTACCGGTTTCAAGGACGTGTTCTCGCTGAGCGAGCGGGTCGTCTACGACGACTTCGTAATCGGCTCGGGCGATAACATCCCGCTGCACCTCTACGTGATGCCAGCCGCTTCGCTGATCACCGACGCCAAGGCGCGCAACCGAGTCTTCGAGGAGGTGCTGCGGTTAAACATGGTTCAGGACGCATCGGCGGTCGCGGTTTCCGCGCCGGATCTTGTGCGGGCCGAGTAACCGCGCGGCGACATCTCAGGATGTACGTCTAAGGCCGCGAATGGCTGAAACGGGGCGCGTTTCTGAACGCGGCCCCGCAATGATCAGCGAGGCCGCGCGGGTTAGATTTCCGTCGTCTCGGCAAGCGTAAACGCATCATCAATATCGACACCGAGCTATCGAACGGTGTTTTCGATTTTGGTTTGTCTAAGCAAAATCTGAATAGCTCGAAGATTGCCGGTGGCCTTATAGATGAGAGCTGCCTTAGTACGGCGGAGTGAATGTGTTCCGTATTCCTCGGCACGCAGTCCAATCGCCGCAACCCATTCATCGACCAATCGCGCGTACTGTCGAGTGCTCAGGTGTCCTTCGTGGTCGACCCGGCTCGGGAACGCGTAGTCATCGATACTGCCACTGCGGCGTTCGAGCCCCGCGAGCAGACTTGCTCTCGTATCTGCGGTGAACTCGAACTGGACGGGCCGACCAGTCTTCTGCTGGATCACCATTGATCGGGCGCGTTTTGCCGGGCCGGAAACAAGCGATCCGATCTTCATTTTGACGAGGTCGCAACCGCGAAGCTTGCTGTCGATTGCGAGGTCAAACAATGCCCGGTCGCAAATCCGCCCTTCGCGATCCAGGAAAAACCGGATCGGCCAGATTTGCTTTACCTTGAGCGCTCTTTTGGCACCGACTTGTTTGCCTGCGTTCCAGGCTGGCCGACCTTTGGCGGCCGGGTCGTACTTTGAGATACGCATGACATTTCTCCTTTTGACCAACATGGCCAATGAAGAAATAGGGAGGGGCCCGAGAGCAGACGGGTGGCTTTCAGGTCTGAGTTTCGTGAAAGCGAATATGTGCGGATTCTCGGCGGGGCATGGCCGCCACAGGGCTGGTTTCGGGCTGGCACCTATCGGCGTTCAAGGGCAGCCTGATTTTCCGCAGATAGCTGCGTTGCAGATTTGGGCAGTTCCAACAATATCTTGGGCGACGCTATACCTTGAGGGGTGACGTAATTGGCTAGCGAAACGGCACTGACACCTGGAATGAACGCGGGTGGGCGGGCAACCGAAGCCGGGATGGACTTTCAAGCCGAAGTCGGGACTTGGCTGGCCGCCCATTTGCTGGCGCGGGTGCCGGTCGGCGGGCGCTTCGGCCTTGCCAGCACCCCCTTGCCGGTCTCGATCCAGCTCGAAACTGGCGACGGACTCGACGACATCCGTTTAGGTCAGGACGACGCTAGCCGCATTGACCTGCAGAGCAAGACCAGCGCCGGGCTGGCCATCAGTCCCAAGAGCCCGCTCGGCAAAACCATCGGCCAGCTCGTGCGCGTCATGATCGACGCCCGAGCCGCCGGCATTGCGGTTGATCCGGCGAAATCGCGTGCAGTCCTGGCAGTTACCGCCAACGCGCCGCGCACGCTCGATGCGCTGGAGCGCGGATGCCGCGCGTTCAATCTGGGCGGCGGCTGGACAACCACCAAGGCCGGGCGGTCCTCGGCCGAGCGCGACGCACTCGACCTGTTCGAAACCCATGCGCGGACCGCATGGGCGACGCATTCAGCAACGCCGCCAACCGACGACGAACTGGCAATGATGGCGCGGGTGTTCCACATCGTGCGCTTTTCAATGAACGAGGGCGAGGACAATTGGCGCGAGGCTTCGCACCTGATCGGCGCACAGCTCTATGGTGCCGAAGCCGCCGGCGACGCGCCATTGCGCGAGTTGAAGGGCATCATTCGCGGCATGATCGGCAGCGGCGCGCCCGCCGATCGCGCCGGCCTGCTGCGCGAGCTTCGCCGGCTTGGCCACAATGACGTTGGCGCCACCGACTACACGACCGATCTGGAACACCTGTCGGCCGCGACCGAGGCCGAGCTTGCGCGTCTCGCCGGACATACGCGCCTGCCGATCGCCGGCGGCATTCCGATCGCGCGGGCCAGCGACGGTCCACTCGGCGCGGCGGTCGATACCGGCTCGATGATCGTCATCGGTGAGCCCGGCGCTGGCAAGACCGGTGCGCTGGTCACGCTCGCGCAGGCGCGACGCGCGGCAGGCGACACGGTAGTGTTCCTCTCCGTCGATCGCTTCCCGGGCGTCGCCATCGCCGCCGATCTCCAGTCCGAGCTGAGGTTGGCGCACGCGCTGACCGAGGTGCTCGCCGCAGCGCCCGGCTCAGGACGCAAGCTGCTCATCATCGATGCGCTGGATGCCACGCGCGGCGGTCCGGCCGAAGGCGTGTTCGCCCAATTGATCGAGGTGTTGGGCGCGTCGGCGCAGGATTGGACCGTCATAGCCTCGATCCGCACGTTCGATCTGCGCAATGGTCGGCGGTTCCGCGACGCCATGCCTGGCACTTCACCCGATCCGGCCTATGCGGAGACGGGCTTGGGCAATGTCCGGCATTTCCAAGTGCCGCGGCTCGAGGACGATGATCTCGACGCCGCCGGCGTCGCTGCCGCCGACCTTGGCGCGTTGCTTACCGCCGCACCGGACAAGCTGCGCGACCTTCTTCGCAACGTCTTCAACCTCTCGCTCGCCGCGATACTGCTCGCCGATGGCGCGAGCCCCGACAGCATACGTACCGTCGCCACCCAGTCCGACCTTATCGACGCCTATGAGGATCGCCGGCTCGTCGGCACACCGGCGCATCAGGCCGCGGCCGCAACGGTCGGCGCGATGGTTGCGCGGCGCCGGCTCGCGGTGCGCAAGGTGGTAATCGGGCACGATCAGCTCGATGCGGTCATTCAGACCGGCGTGCTCGCTGAATCCGGCGATCTCGTCAGCTTCGCCCATCATGTGCTGTTCGACCATGTCGCCGGCCGCTTCTTCCTCGAATGGGACGATCCCGCGCGGCTGATCCCCCAGCTCGGTGGCGACAGCTCGATCGCGCTCATGCTCGCGCCGGCGCTTCGCTTCGCGATCGAGCGGCTGTGGCGGCAGGATGCCGACAGCAAGGCGCAGGTCTGGCGCCTGGTCGCCGACATCTACGCTGATCCGGCGGTCAATCCGGTGCTTGCCAATGTCGCGCTGCGCACGGCGATCGAACGCGTAGCGACATCGGCCGAAATCGCGGGGCTGGTAGCGCTGATCGTGGCCCGCCCAAAAGACGAGGCGCTGGCTACCATGCTTTCGCGGCTTGCCCGCTTCGTCGGTCTGGCGGTCGATGCGGCGGGGAGCATCGTGCCGGACGAAGCGCTCGCCTGGTCGATGGTCGCCGACGCCGCGATCGCGGCGGGCTCGCGCGGCCTTTCCGACGTCACGCGCTTCCTGCTCCACACCTTGTTCGACAAGGCCGACCTTGCTGAACCCGCACTGCTCGACGTGTTTGGCCGCGCTGCGCGGGCGCTGCTCGCCTTTGCCTGGGCCGCCGATCCGCTGATGCAGCAGACGGCGACCAATGCGATCCGCTTCGTCGGCAAGAGTTTCGCGGCCGATCCCACCGCGTCGCGGGCGTTGCTCGACCGCATGCTGCGCGATCCGCATTTTTCGGCTCATGCCGACAAGGAAGCGACCTGGCTTTCCGAGCAGATCATGCCGATCGCGCGGGCCGACGCAGATTTCGCGATCGAGATCTACAGCGTGCTTTACTCGCGCGACATCACCGATAACAGCACCTCGTTCATGGGCGGGCAGGCGAGCCGGATCATGCCACTCTCGTCTAACCGCAGCCAGGATTACCGTCACTGCCGCTACAATCTGGGCCGGCGAGTCACGCGCCTCCTTGAGTTGTCGGTGCCACTTGGTACGCGCGCGATCGTCGAGGCATCGCTCGGTGACACCAATCGCGCGATACCCTTGGGCGACGATCGCGAACAAGTGGTCGCGCCGGGCCGCGCTCCGTTCGACCTGCTCGGCCACGATCATGAGTATAAAGCCTGGGACGACACTGAAGAACACCACGGCACGCAGGACGACGATGTGCTCGCGCAGTTCGTCGCGCATCTGCGCGGCTGCTCGCCCGCCGCCTTTGCCGAGACGGTCGATGCGGCGGCGACCGGCTATGCCGGGCCGGCAGTATGGACGCGGATTCTCGGCGTCGGCGCAGAGCGCGTCGGCGAGGTCGTCGACCTGCTGTGGCCATTCGCATGCAACATCACGATCCTGGCCCATGGCGACATCGTCCGCGACGCGGTCCGCCTTCTGGCCGCGGTCTATCCGTCGCGTCCGCGTTCCGAGCGGGCGGCATTCGAGGCCGAAGCGTTGCGGCCCGATCTGTTTACCGACGAGGCCGAGCAGCGCTGGTGGCGCCACACGCTAAGCCGCTTCCTGTCGCTGATCGATGCTGACTCGATCGCGACCGATCCCATGCGTGCGCTGCGCGAGGAACTGATCGCGGCGAACGAACTGGCCGGCAATCCGCCGACGCGCTCGGGGTCGATCCGCTGGGGATCGTCGCGCGGGGTCACGCGCCGCCTGCTCGCCGGCGAAGGCGTCGATACCGAGGAAGGCGTGGACGCGCAGATGCTGTCGCGGTCCGAGGCGCTCTACGACCTGGTGCAGACGACGCCCCCAGCCAGCGACGCGGCCGCGCTCGGCGCCTTGTGGACGGCAACTCTCGCGACGATCGGCATGTACGACGCCAATGCGGCCACGCTTCATGAAAAGGTCGAGCAGCCCGTCTGGGGGCATATCAGCAATGCCGTCGAGCGCATCGTCGATGCCGACGCTTATCTGCCCGGCACCGACTGCCTGCCGTCACTCGATGAGTTGCTTGGCATTCTGGAGCGCTTGTGGGCCAGCCGCTTTCCCGAACCCAGGCAGAAGGACGAGGATTCAAGCCTGAGTTGGGGCAATTGGGAAGTCCGCGTCTATGCCGCCCAGGCCTATGTCGAACTCGCCCGGCGCTTCGGCGAAACGCATGGCGAACTTGTCGGCAAGTTCGATATGATGCTCGCCGATCCCGCGCCCCAGGTCCGCCTCCAAGCCGCGCAACGATTGTTGGTGCTATGGCATGTCGCACGGGAAAAGATGTGGGACCTCGCCAAGCGGGTGGCGCGTGACGAGCCGCACACCGAAGTGCTGGCGTCTTTCCTCCACTATGTCGTGCCGCGCGTCACCTGGCAGGACGTCGAGAGGTGCAAAGCGATCATCGAGATCGTCCGCGCCCGCCGCGAGGCGGTCGAGCGCGACGACAAGCCCGGCCGCGACAATGTCGCCGAACAGCTCGGCGGCCTGACCGCACAGCTCTGGTGCTGGCAGGAAGAGGCCATCGCGCTCGAATGGCTCAAGGCCTGGGTCGGTGACCCCGCCGCGCACCGCGAGTTCTTGACCTCCTTCCTGTCGATGCTGCGCGGCGCCTTCTTCGCCCGCTATGCCAGCGGCGAGGAGCGCGATGCCGGGCTTGCCGATCGCTCACAGCAAGCAGCGATGGTCATTCTGGAGGCGTGCTCGGGGGCTGCGGACGCCAGCCATGCCGCGGTCATGGGCGGCACGTTCGAGGGCACCGAGCGCGAGGCCGCCATCGCCACCTACAAGGCGGCGGAAACGGTGATCGGCCACCTGATGAACCAGGTCTATTTCGGCTCGGGCGCGCATGCCGACAATCGCGAGGCGAAGGTCGGGCTCACGTCCCCCGACACCATACACCGGTTCCTTGTCGATTATCGCCCCATGCTCGCTCTGCTGGCGACCTCACACGAACCTTCGACACACCATCATCTCGTCGAACTCTACGAGTTTCTGATCCCCGGCGATCCGGCCGGCGTGTTCGACGCGCTCCATGCGCTGCTGACAGGCCCGGCCGCGCGCGAGGGCTATCATCACGAAAGCCTCGCCGCGCCGGTCATCGTGCGGATGATCACCCGCTATATCGCCGACCACCGCTCGATCTTCGAGGATGACACGCGCCGCGCCGCGCTCGTCGAGATCCTGCGCCTATTTTCGGACGTTGGTTGGTCAGACGCGCTGAAGCTGCTCTACGAACTTCCCGACCTACTTCGCTGACGATGACCCGTCGCCCGCTACCGCGGGAGATCTCGCCAACCTGCTGGACCTTACGAGGGTTCCAGATGAAGCGAACGGCCGCTTTCGGGGCACCTCCTCACACATCGAACGGCACCAATACGGGGCGCGAAACCGTCAAAACGTCGCTCTGTTGGCAAAGGTCTCTACTATCAACTTCGTGCAGCGAGCTGATGGCGGCCTTTGATGCGTTCTCGTTAAGCCAAACATGTCGCCAGCGTTGGCGCGGAATTCCCTTTCATGTAAACGAAGCATATGGAGCATCCGTTGCTTGGCAGATGCGTCTACGGCCGCCCCGCCCTGCCGGCGGCGAAGCTCAGCCTCGAAAGGTGCTCCAAACAGAGCTGTTCCACACATCGGTGAAGCACCGCTGTTCGCTCGCCCAGCCAGGCAAGTGCCTCTTCGCTGATCAGGTAGGGCTTGGAATAACGAGCCTTCACATAGGCTTCGTTCAATGTGTTGAACCAAGCGCGATGGCGTTGCTGTTCTCTGGGCCAAGCCTCCGACAATCGCCGATCCTGGTCCTCGGAAAGGGATCGTAAGAAGGCGAGATTATGAGACGGTGGGCTATAGTTTGTGTGCACCAGAAGCAACGTCGCGTAGGCCTGTTCGATGGCTTGATGAAGCTGAAAAGCGGCTTCCTTTTCTCGTCCCTGCTTAAGGACATACAGAAATGTATCTAAGAAACCCCGAGATCCCGGGAAACGGTCGCGAAAGTGTTCGTCCGCGACTTCATATTCATCATTCGGCGTGAGCGGCTTAGGCTCAGCCAGCGGTTCTTCGTCGAGCTCGTAAAGCACAATGCCGTCGCGACGAATGTCGGTGAAAAAGTACTGTCCCTGCCGCAGCGCGGTATTCACGACGCGACGGCTGTGCACGATGAAACTGGTTGGCGTCTTGATCGCGCGATCGCGCACCAGCCGGTCCTTTGCCTTGTACCAGTAGGCGAAGTCGGCGAGCTTGTTATTGTTGACGACAACGAGCACATCGAAGTCGCTGCGATAGCCTTTCATCGTGTGGGGCTCGTCCACCCAATCGCCGCGCGCATAGGAGCCGAATAGGATGATCTTCAGGATGCGGCCGTTCTTCTTCCAGTCAGCGCTACTCTCGGATAGCGCGTCCTCGAATTCGACGTGCAGGATCTCGACCACACGGGCAAGCTCCTCCTGCTTGTGCTCGGGCAAGTGCTCGATGCTGGTTTTCATCTGCCCAGCTTGATTGTTCAGTGAGCGGCGGTGCACATCCATGGGCTTGTTATACCAGCCTTGAGCGTATGGGAAAGGCCGCAAACGGCCGGGTTGTATATAGGATTTGCTAGCGGCGACACCGGCCTAAGACGATCGTATTGCCGCGAGGCACGGAGTTGGCGCCGATCCCGGTCACGGTCCACCTGTACGACGATCTTCGTTCGATCGGCCTTTGTTGTTGCGATTGGCTTGTTCTGGCATTGTGCCCGCGTTCCATGCGAGTCGACGTGCACTCGTCCCGTCTTGAAAGCAGCCGAGGGCCTGAGCTGCGCACATGAAGCCACTGATCGCAATTTGCTCGCAGGACGCGGACCTCTATCTGCTTCTCAGCCACATTCTGGAGGTCGACGGCTTTGCTGCCGTGCTGGCCGCCACTGTCGAAGACGCCCTCGAGCTTGCCGAACGTCAGGCGGTCAGGGCGGTGGTGCTCGATTGCCGGCCGGACAATCAGATGGCAGCCGGGAGCGGGCTTCTCAAGCAGGATGGCCGGGCCAGCGCCCTCCCCTGCGTCGCTCTGATATCCCCCGGCGCCGAGAGCCAGCACATCGCGCTGTTGAGATCCGGCATCGACGAGAGTTTCGTCAGGCCATTCGCGCCGGCCAAGCTGCTCGAATATCTGCGCTCCAGGCTCAGTATCGGGCAAACGTCCGGCCTGGAATTCCGCACGAGCAAGTCGTTGCGATACAGCGATGTCGAAATGCAGATCGATACGCACCGCGTGCATGTCAACGGCAGCGAAATCGTGCTCGGACCGATCGAGTATAAGCTGCTCCGTCACATGCTGGAGAACCCGGAAAGGGTGCTCAGCCGCGATGAACTGATCGGAGTGGCTTGGTCGGATGGCGGCAATGTCGACCAGCGCACAGTGGATGCTCACATCAGCCAGCTGAGAAAGTTACTCAGGCAGCGCTCGAAGAGCGTCGGTATTCGCACTGTCAGGCTGGCAGGATACGCCCTGGAAGACCGGATAAGCTGATTGTCGATAAATGCATATGAGATGACTGGGCGGCTGAGCGATCGTTGCTGATCATTGTTTTACGGCATTGTTTGTCTATTTTGCATGATAAACAAAGTTCTTACAATCGACGTAAAGGTATCTTATTAATTCATTGAATTGAAAAAGAAACTTATCACTATTGATGTTGCTAAACTGAGATTGCCGGGCAAGAATCCCTCCTTCTTTGTTTGTGAAGCAAAAGTCTGAAATCTCGTTCAGGCAGGAGGGAAATGAACATGCTCTCCGGTGTGGGATATGCCGAAGCCATCGGCCATCACGGCGAACTGCTTCAGGGCATTTTCGAGGATGACGGGGCACAGTTGCGGCGCGCGCTGGTCTCGTTGCCTTGTCGTCAATTGAAGTCCAAGGCCACCTTCCGAGCGAATGCCGGCGAACGAATAAATGTCATTCCGGCCTCGCGTGAGAAAGCGAGGCGAGCGGCCGAGCTGGTGGTCGACGCGTTCGGACGTCCAAGGACCGGCGGTAACCTCACCATCGACAGCAACGTTCCCATCGGCCGCGGCCTGGGCTCATCCACGGCCGACGTGCTGGCGAGCATTCTGGCGGTACTGGACTGGTTGGGGATCGAGGCTGCATCCGACAAGATAATGGAGATCGCTGTTCGCGCCGAAACCGCCTGCGACTCCACACTCTTCAAACAGCAGGCGGTGCTGTTTGCGCACAGGGAGGGGATTGTCGTGGAGTCCTTCCGGAGGCCGTTGCCCCCGATAGACTTCATCAGCATCGATACGACGCCGCACATGACGGTCGACACGTTGCAGTTCGAGCCGGCGCGTTATGATCAGCCGGAAGTCGAGATGTTCCGCCCCATTCGCAGTCTCCTGCGGACAGCCATAAAGACGGCGGACGCCCGCCTGCTTGGCAGGGTCGCCTCGGCGAGCGCACACATCAATGAACGGTTCCTGTCGAAGCCGCGGTTGAAAGAGATCAAGGCCGTCGGCGCCGGTTTCAACGCCATTGGCATCCAGGTTGCCCATAGCGGCACAGTCGTCGGGCTGATGTTCGACGGAATGGACGACAAAACGCCCGAGAACATCGAACGAGCAGCAGGAGCGCTGAGACGGTCCGGCTTCGATCCGACGATCTTTGAGCATTGATAGCGTGGGAGTTCCCGATGTCCGTTCGTGCCCTGATGCGCAATCTGGAGGATTTCGAGAGTCCACGGATCGTGCCTCTTGGAGAGCATCTCTTTGGGGCGAGCTTCTTCCTGATGAAGCTTCTGCCAGCCCGCTTCATGTTGGAGCGGGCTGCCGCCCGGGGAGAGCTGAAACCTGGCGCGACCATCTGCGAAAGCTCGTCGGGTACCTTCGGCCTTGCCTTGGCCATGCTCGCTGCCCAGCAACGTTACAGGCTGATCCTCGCCAGCGATTGGGCGCTCGACCGCCATCTCCACCGCCGCCTGATCGAACTCGGCGCCGAAGTCACGATCGTCGACAAGCCTGCCCCTTCCGGTGGTTTTCAGCAGGCGCGGCTCGAACGTCTCGAGGGCTGGTTGCGAGACGTTCCCGACAGCTATTGGCCTTCCCAATATTACAACCCCGACAATCCACTCTCTTATGCCAAATTCGCCGAACTTCTCATCGATCGGCTCGGACGACCCGACTGCCTGGTGGGGCCCGTCGGATCGGGCGGTTCGATGTCCGGAACCTCACGCTTTCTACGAACCCTATTTCCGGAGCTTCATGCGATCGGCGTCGACACGCCGAATAGTGTGCTCTTCGGCCAACCGAGCGGGACGATCAACCTCAGCGGCCTCGGCGGCAATATCCTTCCAACGAATGTCGATCATCGCCAGTTCGATGAAATCCATTGGCTGACCCCTGCCGAGGCATTTCACGCAACGCATGAGCTCCACCGCGCGCATGGTCTTTTCATGGGCCCGACGAGCGGCGCCGCCTACAGGGTCGCCAAATGGTGGTCGCGCAGTCATCCGGGCAAGACGGCCGTGGCCATCTTCCCCGATGAGGGCCACCGCTATGTCGAAACCGTCTACGATCAGAATTGGCTCGCGACAGTTGAGGGATGGTCTCTGCCGTTACGAGATGACCCGGTGACCGTCAGGACGCCCGCGGACCCGATGCCGGGGTGGTCGCGCTTCTTATGGAATCGCAGGAGCTTGAAGGAAGTCTCGGCCCGGACCGGTTGGGGCCCGAGAAAGGCTGGCACGTCTCCGTTTGCCGATAAGGCAGTAAGCCGCACGGGATTGAGCCGCGACGGCCCGGTCGATGACAGCCGGAGCAGCGGCTCGGACTAACCACCGAGCGCATCATGGGAGGGAGCAGTGCTCTTTCGACGTGAGCAGCTGACGCATCTGCATGCCGGCACGCATGGCTTCGTTCGGCCGGCCTCGGCGATTTACGCAATGCTCTTCGCCATGCAGTGCGCGCGCGGCATGTTTATCGTCCTGATTTCCTGGTTTGCATTGCAGATCACCGGCGAAATCGCTTCGGTGGGAAAGGTCCTGGTCTGCTGGCAACTGCTGGCCTTGATGGTCGGACCCTTGATGGGACCGCTCATTGATCGCTTCCCTCGCCGCTTCTTGTTCACGATCGGAGAAACCATCCATGGCCTGGGTGTTGGACTCCTGGCTGTCATCGCCTTCCGGGCCTCTCCGGAGCAAACGCCGATATCGGTGCTCTACGGCACCGCATGCCTCGTTTCCCTAGGCTCCCTTTTGTCCTACCCCAGCTGCCAGGCCCTGCTTCAGCTCGTCGGCGAACACCAGTTGATTCGGACCGTTTCATCGGGGATGATTTCCATCCAGGTGGGAAACGTCGTCGGCGCCACGCTTGGCGGGGTGTGCCTCGGGTTTCCTGGAGTGAGCCCCGGCCTGGCCGTATGCGCGGCCCTGTCCTTCGCCGCCGCCGCGCTTGTGAACCTCCCCCAACTTCAGGAAAATCGTGTCCACAGGGCGTTTCGCGTTTGCCGGCTGCCGGACTGGCGCCGCGGTGTCCTGCAGATTTTTCGAAACCCTCACCTCAGCCTGGCGTGCTGGGCGTTGTTGCTGGCGTATGCATCCGCGCATGCGTCCAATGCTGTTCTTGCCGGTTTCGTGCGAGCCGATCTGAAGCTGTCATCTGATCTGTATGGCTGGATAGCGGCGATGTATTCGGGAGGCGGCCTCATCGGAAGCATCGTCCTTGGCCGGTTTTCCGACGTGGTGAGCGAACGGGCGCTGATTGCGGTTGGTTCCGTCCTGCTCGCCGCGGCAACTGCCGCCTTCTCCACCTCTCAAAGTTTCGGAGAGGCCTTGCTCTGGCAAGGTTTCATTGGCCTGTCCTTCATGATGGTTCGTGTTGGAAGCGACGCGACGGTCCTGAAACACGTGCCCAACCAAATGATCGGCCGTGTTCGCAGCAATGTCGACGCAGGGATCGGGCTTACGGCGATCCTCATCTACCTCATTCCCAGCTTCGCCGGGCACGGTTCTGCCCGACATACTATCCTGGGTCTTTCTGGCGTGTTTGCGGCCTGGAGCTGCAGCATCCTGTGGATCCAGTGGAGGGCAGCGGTCGCCGAAAGGGACAGTCACCACGGATGCAATGCTCATCCAGCCCTCCCCTCGCCTGACGAGAACTCTTGAAGAAGGAACACCCATGAACTCGCAATCGGGAACTGGCAGCGGGACCGATCAAGTGCTTTGGATCAAGGGGCGCGGAGCTAACACGAAGCTGCAAGACGTCACCGCTCGCGACAGGGGCGCCATTGCGCGATTGGTGCTCGACCCCGAACAGGAGCAATTTGCTGGATCGGTGGACGCGATCTTCGATGAACTGCAGGCGAGCAAGCATCCCGAGTTCGAACACCCTTTTGCCATTGTCGCCGATACGGAAAAGATCGGCTTCTTCATTCTGCGCGAGCGACCAGCCGTGCCGATCTGGGCTCCACACGACGTAATCACATTGCACAGCTTTCGGATTGGCCGCCCTTATCAGGGGGCAGGCTTTGGTCGGGCAGGCGTGGCCTTGGCCGTTTCCTGGATCCGGCAGAATCGTCCCGATGCCAGGCAGCTCATGCTGGCGGTCAACATACGCAATGCGCCTGCCAGAGCTCTCTATATCAAGTGTGGCTTTGTCGATACGGGCGCGACTTTCCGCGGCCCGATCGGTGAACAGCACATCCTCGCCTTAGACATCACGCCAGGCGACACCTGACACGCGGCGGCACCTTCGAAAAGACGTCTTCCCCCGTCGACGATATTAGGTATACTAGGTATGACAACAGGGAGGAATGGATGCGTTTCGTCACTGAGGAGTTGGCTGAGTTCATAGGCGGCGTGCGGTACGACAATCTGTCGGACTCGGTGACCGAGAAGACCGAACGCGCAATTCTCGACACACTTGCTTCGCTGATCGGCGGTGTTCCAACCGAGAACGCCAGGCTTTCGTGCACAGCCGCGGGGTCGTCTTTCGGAGCCGGCCCTGCACATGTCTGGTTCACGGGGAAAAGGCTGCATCCGCTCGGCGCGCTCTTTGCCAATTGTGCAGCGGCGAGTTCCCTCGACATCGATGATGGCCACTGCCTGGCAGCGGGCCACCCCGGCGCGGCCATCATTCCTGCCGTCCTGATGGAGGCGGCTGAGCTAGGCAGCGATGGCAATCAGGTGCTTACTGCCGTCGCGCTCGGCTATGACGTTGCCTTGCGAATTGCGGCCGCTCGCCGTTTCACCAACACGATGAGTTTTGCAAGCGGCCAATGGACAGGTTTTGGGGTGGCGGCCGCCGTCGGGTGGCTGCGCCGATTGCGGGTGGAGCAACTCGCAAATGCGATGGCAACAGCCGGTGCGGAAGCACCACAAAACCTACCGCAAGGCGACTGTCAGGCGAGCTCAGTCAAGGGCAGCAGCCCATGGTCGACGGTGACGGCGCTGTTTGCGGTCGCACGAGCGGGTTGCGGAATGAGCGGATCAATCGACCTGCTGGACCGTGCCCATGCCTACGACGTCCCAGCGATCACCGCCGACCTTGGACGGCGCTGGTTGATCACTGAGACCTATCTCAAACCTTATGCCGCCTGCCGCTACACACATCCTGTCATCGATGCCGTGCTCGCACTGGTTTCGGGTGGTGATAAGGAAGATCCGATCGGCCGGATTCTGGTCGAGATCTTTCCCGAAGCTCGAAAGCTCCCTAACGAGACGGCGCCGAAATCGCTCGAAGGGGGGCAATTCTCGGCACCGTTTGCCGCAGCGCTTGCTGCGCTCAGAGGAGCGGACGCATTTCGGCCCCTGCGCCCTCACTCTCTTTCCGATACCGATGTCGTCGAGCTCGCGAAGCGGGTGGAGATCCGCTATCCTGATGAGTTTGCAGGCATTTTCCCAGAGCGTACTCCTGCCCGCGTGACAATGGTGCTTGGCGGTCGCGAAGTAATCGCCGAGGTACCCCGCCCGCTGGGCGACGCCCACAATCCGATGGGGCAATCCGCCATTGAGGACAAGCTCCATGACCTGGGGCGTGGCACCCTTTCGCAAGCCGAATGCAACAGCCTCATCCGCTCGGTGGGGCTGCTCCGACAAGGGGAGATCGCGCCGCTCCTGGCCTGCCTCGAGGCCAAGCCGAGCGGCGGCGGCTGCGCCAGCGCAGAGTCTTGAGCGGCCCATCCGGCCGAAAGGAGTTTCGTTTGTAGCCCACGTTGTGCTGGTTCAACAGGTGCAGCGCGTTCGCTTCGCCAACGTTCCTGGCAGCAAACATTAGCAGCTGCTTACGCGAGACATCACGCAAATCTCGCTTTGCGATTGCACTCGGTTCGGCTAGGTTCGCCCACGACAAGGCGTCAGTTTGCCTTGCGCTGGGGGGATATCTTGAAACGACTTGGCCTTGCGCTGGTCGCCGCGCTCGTTGGGTGCGCGGGGACCGACACCATTAAGACGTCATCTGATACCGCGATCGTCACTGCTCGAGCCGCTCCGGTCTGCGGTGGATCCGGAGCCGCCCGTGTCGCACAACGCACTGCGGCAATCGAAACTCTCAAAGCCGGTTACGACCGCTACGTCATCTACGACGCCGCGAGCGCCAACAATGTCAGTGTCACCCAAGGTCCAGGTAGCTATCGGACGACCGGCTCTGTTTGGGGCAACAACATCAGCGCAACGACGACTTATCAACCGGGCCCGACGATCGTCTCCGGCAACCACCAACAGTCCTTCGCAATCAAAATGTTCAAGGACGGCCAGCCCGGTGCGTCTCTGGCAATCTCGGCCCGCGAAACGCTCGGACCGAAATGGCAAGATGCGATCAAGACTGGATCGCTGACGACATGCACGTGACGGGGTCTCAGGCCTTTTTTCATGAATGACTTCATGAAACCACGCCTGTTCGAACGACAGTCACGCTGGGTATCTGACAGGTTTCGGCAGCAGGTCAGATCTTCCAGCCCTGGACCAGCTCATCGCCGGCCCAGGACTTTGTGCCTACGGTAGCAACTCTGTCTCGATCACTCGCGAGGACCGCGGTGAGTTGTTGGTCTAGTTGATTGGCGTTATCGGATTCGAGAAGCTCTGGTGCTCGGACAGGCCGTTTGATGTTCCGATAAGTACCACCGCAGCGTCCGGCGCCACCACACGTTGAGAGACCAATCTTCTCAAACCAGTCAATGCCGCAGCGCTCGACAGCTCGAGATAGAGTCCGCAACGTGCCAGCCGCTTCTGATCTTGCAGTGCTTCCTTATCGTCAGTGGCCACTGCCGAGCCCTTGCAGGCGGCTATCGCTTCGATTGCCTGGAAGGTAACTGTTGAACCCCCGATCGAGGTCAGCGCGGAAGATCCTGCGAAATTTCCGCGGTAGTCTTCCCCGGCAAGCACCCTCGAAATTCGATCGAACGGCTCGGCGGCATGAATACGGGGGCATTGTTCGACGAGTCCAGACCGCTCAAGATCACAAAAACCGCGTGCGATGCCCCACAGCAGATCCGCCCTCGACGTCGGCACGACGATGTCGGTGCATCGATCGTTGCCCAACTCGAGGAAAATCTCGAAGGCAAGCGATCTGTAGCCATCCACTCCGAAAGGATTGCTGCCTACTGCCGGAGTTATGAAATTGGTGACCGGATACCAGTCCCCGGCACGGACACGGCGGGCGAGCACATCCCAACGGCGTTCGGGGGATTCGGTCGCGAGCAAGCTCGCCCCGTGCATCTCGATCGCGCGGCGCCAATTCGGGTTCATATCCGGCGTCGTGACGATCACGCAATTAAGCCCGACATGTGCTGCGTAAGCGGCCAGGGACACGCCGGCATTCCCGCTCGAGGCCGCAGCAACCGTGGAGGCACCGATCTCGAGCGCTCGCTGCACCACAAATCGGCTCATCCGATCCTTGTGTGAACCGGTCGGGTTCGCTCCTTCATTCTTGAGGTAGAGCGTACCGATGCCGATCTCCTGCGCGAGATCTTCCAACTGGAGGAGAGCTGTGTTGCCCTCTCCGAGCGTCGGATGGTCAGGGTATACCTGCCAGTCCGCGAGCCGGCTCAAACTCGCGGGGAGATCGCGGTACTCCACCGCGAGGCTGGCCGGCGTGTTCTGGCCGAGGCATTTCGGACAACCTTCGAAGTAGTCCGCAATCGGAAACATACTTTGGCAACGAATGCAGCGCAGGCCATCCACGCGCGCATTGAGGCTTTGGGCAGGCTTACGCATACGCAGCATCCTTGGCGTTGATGTCGGTCATCACCTTGAACAGGCAGTCGCCGCGCTCGGTTAGCGACGGAACCCTGCGGCACGCAACGAAACCGGCCGACTCGAAGACCAGTGTTTCTGGTTGACGTGTCGGCGTATCTGGAAAGTGAATTCGCCCCGCAACCTGTCCTTTTTTCACTTCCTCGCCAATTTCTGCGGTTGGCTCGAAGATCCCACGGTCCCTTGCAAAGACGAAGGCGCTATGGCCGGGGACAGTCATGAAGCGCGTCGGCGACGCGGGTTCCACGACAACATCGCGGAGAACCCCTTGACCTTTCAGCAACCGTTTCAGGCCTGCTTCGGCAAGCGACAATCCGTCCTGGGACAAGGTTGCGCCGCCGCCAAGTTCGGTCGTGAGTGCCGGCACCCCCCTCTCCTGCGCGGCCGCGGCCAAGGTCGTCAATCCGCCGCCGCCCGTTCCGTCACTGACGAAGCTGACCGGAGCCCCGAACAGACGCATGAGCCTGAGCAGTGTTTCATTCTCCTGCGGAGTCCGGCCGGGGCGCACCAGGGTACTTGCCACATAGTCAAGGGAGCGTCCGCCGGAATGGAGGTCGACGACGACATCCGCCATGGGGATCAAGACGTCACAGACGTAGTGGGCGATCATTTCGGTCGGCGATCCGGCAGCATCGCCCGGAAACGATCGGTTGAGGTTACCTTCGTCGAGAGGCGACACGCGCCGGCCCGCCGCGACCGCGGGGTAGTTGAGGGCCGGAACGATGAGAAGCCGCCCCGAGACTTCATGCAATTGGGTCTCTCGTGCAAGCCTGGAGAGGGCGATCTGACCCTCATATTCATCGCCGTGGTTCCCGGCGATCAGCAGCGCTGTCGGCCCCTCCCCGTTCTTGATGCACACCAGCGGGATGGGTATCCAGCCATAGGCCGACAGGTCGGTAGAATGTGGCAGCCTGAGGCAGTCAGACTGCTTTCCGTCGGCATCATAATCGATCGTAGTCCAAATGCGCGTTCCCCCGGTCATGTTCACCATCCTCTCCGTCAGTGTTGGACCCTGTTGAGAAAAAGTCGCGTCCGCTCATGGCTCGGCGCGCCGAAGAAGGCTTCAGGCGACGCGATCTCGACGATACGCCCCTGGTCCATGAACACGACCTGGTCGGCCGCCTGCCTGGCGAAACCCATCTCATGCGTGACGCAGAGCATAGTCATGCCTTCCCGCGCGAGGTCGAGCATGACATCGAGCACCTCCTTGACCATCTCGGGGTCGAGCGATGATGTCGGCTCGTCGAAGAGCATGACCTGGGGGGTCATGCACAGTGCGCGGGCTATCGCGACGCGCTGCTGTTGTCCGCCGGAGAGCTGTGCGGGGTATTTGTGAGCCTGTTCCGGTATTCTGACGCGTTCAAGAAAATGCAGCGCAATATCAGCCGCCTCCATCTTCGATTTGCCAAGGACCCGCCGCAGGGCAAGGGTGCAGTTGGAAATGACCGTCAGGTGCGGGAAAAGATTGAACTGCTGAAACACCATGCCGACCTTGCGGCGGATTTGCTGCAGGCATATGCGGTCCGCGGCAAGATCGACCCCGCAAACGCGAACGGTGCCGCTCTGAATTGTCTCAAGCCCGTTGATGCATCTGATAAGCGTTGACTTTCCCGACCCGGACGGGCCGCAGACAACAATCCGCGCACCTTGGCGAACGGCAAGGTCAATGTTTTTCAGAGCATGGAAGCTGCCGAACCATTTGTTCAAAGCAGCAGCTTCCACGGTTATGGATCTGCGGGGGCTCTCCTCGTCTTCTGGCTGCCTGATCATTGCCGAAACGGCGGCGATACGCTGCATTGGTCGATTACCTCTGTTCAACGGTTTGTTGGCAGGAGAAGCTTGCGTTCGAGCAGCTTGACCAGATGGGCAATCGTCAGCGCCAACAGGAGAAACAACGCACCGACGACGGTTAGAGGCTCCGCATAGCGGTAGGTGTCGGACGCGATGTCGAATGCCCTGCCCAGCATTTCCGGCACGGCTATCACGGCCAGGTAAGGAGTGGCCTTCAGGATCGAGACGAAATAATTACCGATCGGCGCGGCGACATTGCGCAGCATCTGCGGAGCCATTACCAGGAAAAGCGCATCCGCCCGGCTTAATCCCAGGGCTTTTGCCGCCTCCGCCTGTCCCTTCGGGATGGCGTCGATCCCCGCCCTGAACACTTCGGCGAGGTACCCGCTGAAGTAGATGCTCAGGCCAAGTGTGCCGACAACCAGCGCCGGCAGAACGACACCACAGTGCGGAAGAACAAAATAGAGAAAGTACAGCCAAGCCAATGCCGGCGTCGATCGGATGAAATCGATGACAAATCGCAGCAGGTAGCCTGGCAGAGTTCCTGAGCGGCGGGCGATTTCGAAGCTGAAACCCAAAATGGATGCCCCGGCACAAGTCGCCACTGCAACCCCGATGGTCGTCCCCACCACGCTCAAGATCGTTGGAACGGTTGAAGCGGCAAAGATGACGTCAAAGGTCACTTGTCAGCCCCCTTTGCATGCCGAGGCGCTGCTCCATCCATCGGCCCAACATCGCGATGGGGTAGCAGACGACAAAATAGGCGAGCAGGAGCGACGTATAGATACCGACGGGGTTGTACTCGGTCTCGGCGATCTCCTTTGCCCGGAAAGTCATGTCGGTGAGGGTCACCAGTGAAACCAGTGCCGTGCCCTTGATGAGCTGGATGAGTTGATTGATGAACGTCGGAGCCATCCTTGTCAGCGCCTGGGGCAGCTCGATCAGCTGGAGGATATGCCAACGTGCCAGCCCCAAAGCAGAGGCCGCTTCGAACTGGCCCCGATCAAGCGATTGGAGACCGGCCCGCACCGCTTGGCTTCCATATCCGCCGGCATTCAGGCCCAGCACCATGGCGCTCACAGTGATCGCCGACAGATGGATGCCGATCACCGGGAGAACGTAGTAAAAGACAAAGAGGAGAATGATCACAGCGGAGCTGCGCCAGAATTCAATGATCGCGGTGACGACGAGCCGGGCACCTCCACTTGTCATGTACTGCGCCACGCCGAAGAACAAGGCGAATGGCACGGCAAACAGCAATCCCAGTGACGTCACGGCCGCTGTTGTTCGGAACCCTTCGAAAATCCCGAGGAAAATATCCGCGATTGGCATAGCCGAATCCCTGTTGAAGTACCTGCTCACAAGGCGAGTAGGTTCGATTGCCAGCGTTGTTCTTGATATCTATTTAGGGGAGCGCAACCGTAAGGCGAGCGAGCCCTGTTGGGCATCCTGTCCGCTTTGCAAAGGCGATACAAACGAATGGCGCCACGGCCGCGCTTTGCTTGCTCACCGGATCAGCCTTCGCCATTGCAAATTTGGTCGCTCGTCAGTTCCGGCGCCGTCTCTTGACTGCTGAAGCCATACTTTTTCATGATGGCTGCAACCGTCCCATCGGCCTTCAGCGCCTGCAGCCTCGAATTGTACAGACCACGAAGGTCGGTATCCTCTTGCCGGAACGCGATCGCCGAATAGCCGAACCGCTCCTTTCCGTTGTCCACGACACCCTCGAAGGGCAGCGCCCTTTCAATGCCCTTGATGTTGTCATCCGATAAGATGCGGGCGACGGTTGGTGCGGAAAATGCCGCTACGTCAATCCTGCCGGTGAGCAACGCCGAGACGTTCGACTGGATATCAGGGAATAGCAGCATCCGCTCCTCGGGCACGCCTGCGGCCGACGCGTTCTTCGCCGTCGTGCTGCCTCGGCCCACACCGAACATGATCTGGGAGTTGGCCGCTATTTCTGCGTAGCTGTGGACTTCCTTGGGATTGCCTTCAACCACGAGAGCTGCGTCCGCAAGCTTCAGGTCAGGGTCACTGAAGGCGACGAGTTCACAGCGTTGCGGCGTAATGTAGAGGCCAGCCGCTATCGCATCGAAGCGTTTTGCTGAGAGCGCGGGGATCAATGCGCCGAATTCGGTGATGACCATCTCCACCTCCTCCACGCCGAGGCTTTTGAAGGCTGCCTTTATCAGATCGGGGTGGAACCCGGCGGGCTCGCCGTTCTCGCCGCGAAATCCCCACGGGGCACCGTTGGAAATCCCGATGGTGATCTTGCCTTCGCTCAGTATCCGCTCGCGCGTTGATTCAGCCTTGGCGCCGCCGTTTGCGGCGAAGATCGCCGCGCAGGCGGTTGCCGTGACGGTCATCGCCCGCCAGAGCCGAGAACTGCTGATCATGCAACTTCCTCCCGTGTCGACATGTTGCATAATGGTAGACCAGGTATATCAGGTATGTCAAATTGATATGAAGCCGATGTGCGAGGTTTGTGAAACCCTAAGAAATTGCGAGGGTCCTCACCAGCGCAACTCATCCGTTCATTTTTAAGGCATGAGTTCGGAATGGACACGCCCCGGCTGATAATGTAGGTATTCCTAGTATATCTAATGGGGAGAGTTGATGGCTGGCCAAATCGCAACCGCGCTTCACGAAACTGTGCGGCAAGAGATCCTGCGCCGGGTAAATGCCGGGGAGTATGACGTGGGTGAAGCCCTTCCGTCGGCAGCTGCTTTGGCTGACGAGTTCGGCGTAAGCGCAATAACGATCAAACGGGCATTGCGTGACCTTCAACCGGCGGGAATCCTGCGGTCGGTGCCGGGGCTTGGAACATTTGTGCGCGAGCGGCGAAGGTTCATTCGCGACCTTGACTTCTCGTTGACTTCACATGACGACGCTCTGCGGCTGGGCTTAACGCCCTCGATTCATCTCATATCGATCACGACAGAAAAAATCGCCGATCCGGCCTTCGATGTGCTCGAGCCCCCGGGAGGATTGATGTTGTGTGTCCGCAAGGTGATTTCGACCGACGATACGGCCGTCATGTACGACGTCTCCTATCTCCCGCGGTCATTGGACGATGAAGTGATCAATGAGTTCGGGAAAAGGTTCATTGGCGACGCGCTGCGAGACCACGGGACGCGGTTCACCAAGACGAAGCTGTTGATCGATGCCGCGCCGGCTTCCGAGCAGGCCCAGCAGACCTTCGCTATCTCGAACGGATATCCGATGCTGCGTCGCCTTTATCGGCTGAACACGACCGATGCGTCCTTCTCGGTTTTCGGAGTGACGGAATCCCCTTTCGATCGTCTGGCCTGCACGGTTGAGATTGACGCAAGGCACGACGGTCCTACGCGCGATACGTAACGCGGCAGCCTAGCAGAACCGCGGCGCCACCAATGAAGTGATCATAGGATAGTTGGTCCAAACCCGGCAGAAACCATGCTTCCAGCACCACCCTCACCCGATGTGCCATTGAACGAGCTTACCAGACGGCTCGATGCCGTCCGCTGCGAGATGTCCGCGCATGAAGTAGATTTCCTGGTGCTTACCGACCAGAAGAACATCGAGTATTTCACCGACTACCGTACATTGTCCTGGGGCTATCACTCCCGTCCTCTCTTTGTGGTGATCGATCATCAGGACGTTCTCCTCGTCGCCAACAAGATCGAAGCCAGGAACCTTGAAACCAGGGCGCGGGACTTTTCGATCCTGTACTACGACGGTTATCTGGCCGAAGGCGCACGCGCTGTCGTTCAGGAAATTGCCATTCGCGATCAGGGTACGACTGCGAAATCCGCGATCGACTACGGCCAGGACATGCTTGGCCGGGGTTCGCTGGAGATTGTCGATGGCCTCAGGGCGCGTGATGGAAAGACCCGCCTGGTTAGCGCGGCGGACGTATTATGGCGCACCCGCGTGATCAAGTCGCCGTTTGAGGCTGAACTCAAGCGCATCTCCTTTGCGATCGTCAACGCTGCCTTCGACGATGTTGTTTCACGAGCTCATCTTGGGATTACCGAAGTCGAGCTTTGTCAGCGGATCCAGGCCCGCATCGTGATGAACGGCGCCGAGAGGGCCGATCCAATCGCCATGACGTTCTGCAGAGGTGAGTTTAATTACGGCCGGCCACCATCCACCCAGCCGCTGGAAGTCGGCCAGTATGTCTGGACGGATTTTCGTTCCACTTATGGAGGCTATCCTGCGGATCGTAACCGCATCGCGCGCGCTGGCTCACCCGAACCATGGGAAGTCAAGGCGTACGAACAAACCCGGGAGCTGACGATCGCCCTGGCGAATGGTGTGAGGGCTGGAATGACATGCGGGGACGTTTTTGCTGATTATGAGCGGCTCTGGCACGACGCTGGCTTGCCGCCAGCCTATGGGCTTGTTTCTCGAATCGGGCATGGAGGCGGACTCGACGTCACCGAGCCTCCTTCAATTTCCAAAGAAAATCCCGAAATCATCAGACCAGGCATGATCCTGCACCTGGAACCCAAACTGGAGTTGGACGGCGCCGTCTTCCAGTTCGAAGAGGTTATCTATGTTCGTGAAGAAGGAATCGAGTTTCTGAGTGAACTGTCGCCCGAGCGGCTGCCTGTCATCACTTGACGCTGAGCGTGCAAGGCGTGACTGACACTAGGGAGCCACGCCTCGATATGACGAGACCAAGTCAAGCGGGCAAAGCGAATGACGGTCGGGAACCCTGACAGTGCCCAAGGGAGTGTGCATCCACCGCAAAACCTGAATCGTCGCCATGAAACCGCTGATCGTGATCTTTTCGCATGATCCAGAACTCTATCTGGTCCTCAGCCACATCCTCGAGGTGGATGGCTTCACTTGCGCGCTCGCCGGCACAATAGAAGAAACGTTCGAACTTGCCGCCGACAGGCCCGTTCGGGCCATCCTCCTCGATTGTAGGCGAAATAATCAGATCGCTGCCACCTGTAGCCCGCTCAAGCAGGACGCGCGCACCATGATCCTCTCTGTGGTCGCATTGCTTGCCCCGGGCGCGGAAACCCAGCACGTCGCTCTACTGAAATCCGGCATAGATGAATGCTTTGTCCGCCCAACGGCACCTGCTAAGTTGCTGGACTATCTACGCAGCAGGCTTTCTCGCTGTCGAAGCCCCGGATTGGAAGACGAAAGCGACGTCTCCCTGAGCTACAGCGATATCGAGATGCAGATCAAGACGCATCGCGTTCGCCGGAACGGCCGGGAGATTCTGCTCGGGCCGATCGAGTTCAAGCTGCTGCGCCACATGCTCCAGAATCCGGAAAAGGTACTCAGCCGTGACGAACTGATCGGGGCGGCTTGGCCGAGCAATGTCTTTGTCGATATGCGTACGGTGGACGTTCACATCAGCCGACTGCGAACTTCACTCAAGGAAGCCTCCGCAAATGACGTTATCCGCACCGTGAGGCTCGTCGGATACGCGCTGGAGGCCCGGACAGCCTAGCTCAACGCACTCGGCGTAGCCTTGCTCGTCAAGTTAGTTTGACTGCAAAAAGGTTGCAACGACCGCCCTCGCCCGGATTTTTGACAACGGCACTGCGCGGTACGAATTGAAGAGATAGGTCGAGACACTGTTGGGCACGACTTACGGCCGCATATTGGCTATTTGTGTGGGTGCTAGCGAGGTTGAGGCCAGAGATTTCCTCGTTCGAAGCAAGCTTCGCTTGATCGTATCGAAAAATGGAGCCTATCGAGAGGCGTAAAGGCGTCTGGATGGAGAAAGAAACGAGGTTTCCGAGCTGATCGCAATCCGACCCGGGGAGTGACGGGAGGCGCATTGTTCTTCGTCAGCAGGTGAAGGTCGCTGTCTCACATGAACGGAGCCAGGACTTGTCGGCTGACAAAAGCGGCATTTTCCACTGTTATTTCAGTTGGTTAGTCTGTCATCGAACATAGAAAAGGCCAAACTCTTCCAGTCTGGCCGAAATCCGCAGTCTGGGAAGCGTTAACCTATTGTTAACTTAAAATTTCTTGCCGGAGCAAACGAATCGGACATAATGACGGTTGCTTGGCTGTTTGTAGCCAAAAATCGTTTTTAGGAAGTCCCGACTGAATGAACGTGAGTACGCCTCCTCCTCGAACCAAATCGCCTTTGTTCTTTGAGAAGAGCATTCTCGAACAAGGTGACCAGATCTCAAAAAAATTGCACCTGCTGAGTGTGCAGCGATTCCCGCCGCATGCGAAGAAGGGACTTCGTTCCTTATCGCTCGCTGAAGTAGCCACCTATCTCGGCGTTTCGCAGAGCCACCTAAAGAAGCTCCACCTGGAAGGAAAAGGCCCGGTTCCCGAGACATCATCGTCGGGAAGGCGTTCCTACACCGCGGAGCAGATGCTCGAACTTCGTCAGTACCTCGATCAGTACGGCCGTTCGGATGCCCGCATGTACGTGCCTCATCGGCGGCCTGGCGAGAAGCTCCAGATCCTTGCCGTGGTCAATTTCAAAGGAGGCAGTGGCAAGACGACTACAGCTGCCCACCTCGCACAATATTTGGCGCTCACAGGCCATCGGGTGTTGGCCGTCGATCTCGATCCGCAGGCATCGCTATCGTCTCTACATGGCTTCCAGCCGGAACTGGATCAGACAAAATCGCTCTACGACGCGATCCGGTACGATGACGAGAGGAAGTCCCTTTCAGAGATCATTCAGACAACCAACTTTCCGGGTCTGGATATCGTTCCTGCGAACCTCGAGCTACAAGAGTTTGAGTACGACACGCCGCTTGCGATGACAGATAAAAGCTCGAATGCGGGCAGGGCATTCTTCACGCGGATTTCTGGAGCGCTTGCAGAGATCGATGATCGCTACGACGTCGTCGTTATCGATTGTCCTCCCCAGCTCGGCTACTTGACGATCACTGCGCTAACAGCGGCGACGTCCGTGTTGATCACCATCCATCCCCAGATGCTGGACGTCATGTCCATGGGACAATTCCTGCTCATGCTCGGAAACATCCTTGAGCCCATCCGAAGCGCCGGAGCCGAGGTTAATCTTGAGTGGTACCGCTATCTGGTGACCCGATATGAGCCGACAGACGGCCCTCAACATCAGATGGTGTCGTTCCTACAGACCCTGTTCGGCGAGTTTATCTTGAAGAACCAAATGCTGAAGTCGACCGCCGTTTCGGACGCGGGGATCACGAAGCAAACCTTGTATGAGGTCGAAAAGAACGCAATGACGCGATCGACGTATGAGCGCGCAATGGAGTCATTGGACGCGGTGAATGGCGAAATAGCAGACCTAATCCATGATGCCTGGGGGCGCTGAGTTTTGTCGGCTGACAAAATCGCTTTTTTTATGAATGCATTCAAGGAACTAGGCCGACGAGGAGTGGGAAATGGCACGAAAAAATCTGCTGGAGGGATTGGTAGACCTGGAAGCTGAGCAATCGGCTGTTCCCCCTACGCCATATCCAGTTCGCGGCGCCTCGAAATCTATGATCCGCTCGATCGACGAGCTCGCCAAACAGGCCGACAAGTACCTCGAAGGCGAGCAGGTTGAGGAACTCGACCCAAGTACGATCGACATTTCATTCGTGGCCGATCGGATGGGCGACAGTCTGGAACAATATCAAGAACTCCTGGAGGCGATCAGGGACAGAGGGCAGGACACTCCCGTCTTGGTGCGGCCTCATCCGGGTATAGACGGTCGCTATATGGTCGTGTTCGGTCATCGACGAGTTCGGGTGGCACGCGAGCTTGGTCGAAAGGTGAGGGCGGTCGTCAAGACTCTAGACGACAAATCGCATGTGATCGCCCAAGGCCAGGAAAACTCAGCTCGTGCGAACTTGACGTTCATCGAACGGGCAGTTTTCGCAAAGCGCCTTGAAGACCTCGAGTATGGACGTGACGTCATCAGTTCGGCTCTGGCTGCTAATGAAGCTGCTGTTTCGAAAATGATCTCCGTGATCACCAGGATCCCGTCTGCCTTGATCCAGAAAATTGGCGCTGCACCTTATGTCGGCCGAGAGCGATGGGTGGAGCTGTCCCTGCTCGTTGCAAAGCCTTCCAACGCTGAGAAAATCGATGCGATTGTCGACGAGCCCTATTTCGAGGTGCTGGCCAGCACCGAGCGTTTTGAGAGGCTGTTTGCAGGCTTGAACAAGAAGGGAAAGTCAGCGCGGAAAGCCATTGCGAAGCCTGAGCCGAAAGCCTGGGCTCCAAACGACAAATCAGCTCGCGTTTCGCTGCAAGGAACACCCAAGAAGGCCTCGATCACCGTCAAAGGCGACATCGGGCTCGAATTTGCAGAATTCATCACTGGCCGACTGGATGACCTTTATGAGGCGTTTAGAACGTCAAGAACAGGTGGAACAGGAGACTAAACCGCAAAGGAAAAAGGCCCCCAAGCGACCGTGGTCGTGGAAGCCCTTCTCGATGTTTAGCAGCTAGAGAATCGCATCTCCACGAATCAGTGTCAAGAGTCGTAGCCGTCGCTCTGGCGGGCAGGTTTCTTTTGCCTAATCGTAGGTGAAGGAAATGGAGACGCATATTGCATCGACTCCCTTTGGGAGTCGACGGATGTCGCTTGCCATGTTGGCAGCACAGCGAGATTCACGTGAAAACATCCCGGAAGGGAAGGCCGTCGACAAATGGCAGGTCTATCGAGACCTGTGCGAAGCGAAGACCCTCGTCGGTGTCAACGATCGCTCGCTGGCTGTGCTTGCTGGCTTGCTGTCGTTCTATCCCGACAGCGAGCTGTCGGAGGAGAACGGCCTGATCGTCTTCCCGTCGAACAAGCAACTGAGCCTGCGCGCCCACGGGATGGCCGACACGACCCTGAGGCGGCACCTGGCAGCGCTCCTAGACTGCGGAGTGATCCTGCGGCGGGACAGCCCCAACGGCAAGCGCTATGCCCGCAAGGGCAGGGGAGGGGACTTTGAGGAAGCCTTTGGATTCTCGCTGGCGCCATTGCTAGCCCGCTCAGACGAGTTCGCGGAAGCCGCGGAGCGCATTCGAGCGGACAATGCTGCACTAAGGCTCATGCGCGAACGCGTGACGCTCTACAGGCGGGATATCGGCAAGCTCATCGAGGCCGCCGTCGAAGAAGACGTTAAAGGCGACTGGGGCGGCATCTGGAGGCGCTTCAGAGCTGTTGTTGACGGCATTCCACGCCGAGCCGCGCTCGCCGACCTCGAGGCGATTGTCGCCGATCTAGCCGAAATCCGTGACGACGTGGACAACCTTCTGAATTCTCATATGAATGTCGAGAATCTGGACGGCAATGAATCCCAGAATGGACGGCAGCAATCTGATTCAAACACCCACTCCAACTTTGAATTTGAACTAGCTTTCGAGAAAAGCGGGGGCGAGGTTGACCCCAAACCGACAACCGCAGAACCGCCGAAAGGCTATCCGCTTGGACTGGTGCTGAAGGCCTGCCCCGACATTGTCGATTACGCGCCGTCGGGAATTGCCGGCTGGCGCGATTTGATGGCGACCGCGGCGCAGGTAAGGGGATATCTCGGGATCTCGCCGTCGGCATATGCTGAAGCCTTGGACGTGATGGGTCAGGAAAACACGGCTGTGGTAATTGCCTGCATCCTGGAGCGTGCACAGCACATCAATTCTGCGGGTGGCTATCTGCGTGCGCTGACCGAGAAGGCGAGGGCAGGGGAGTTTTCGGTTGGACCTATGTTGATGGCCGCCCTGAAGACCAGTGGGGAGAGGACAAGGATGGCGGGATGAAAACGAAGATCGAGGAGGTCATCTGCAGCATGAAGGGCGGTGGGAAAGCCCGGGGGACATCGGCATCCGGGGTCCTGACGCGCCCCCGACGCGGGACGCGCCAGATTGAACTTTCCGCCGAGTCTCTGGCAACCCTGATCGGGCCCGTTTCTCGCGGCGGCCGAAGCCGTCGACCTCACCTCCCGAAGAAAATCGTGCTCTGCCAGATCGCCTTGGTTGTCGCTATGCGGGCAGGGGAAGAGACATTCAGAGCCCGGACGCCTTGGTGAGATTGACCCGAAACCGATCGCGACGGCGTTGGTATTTGCGGGTCATCTCGGCGCTGGCGTGGCCAAGCTGCTTCTGCACGTAGCGTTCGTCGACCTCGGCAGAGGAGGCGAGTCCGGCGCGCAACGAGTGTCCGGCGAATTTTTGCCCCCGTTCGCCTTCCGATAGGTCCCCGCGCACGCCGGCGGCCAGCACGGTGCGCTTGACGAGGCGGGCGACCTCCTGGTCGTTGAGCCGATCCGCGCCGACTTTTTTGCCTCGCCCTGTCACCCGGCGAAAAAGCGGGCCGTGCGTGATGCGGCCGAGCCTGAGCCATGTCTCCAGCGCTTCGACCGGGCAGGTAGCGTCGGAAGAGCCGCGGCCGATTTCCACCTCGCGCCAGCCGGTCTTGCCGCGCAAAGTCACCAGCATGCCTTTGGCGAGGATTTCCACCCAGCCGGAAGAATCCTCGGTCTGGTCGCGACCGAGGTCGAGCCCGACGATTTCGGAGCGCCGCAGTCCGCCGGCAAAGCCGATCAGCAGCATTGCTCGGTCGCGCAGGCCCCGCAGCGTGCCCCGATCGAGTGTCTCAAGCATGGCGATCAGGTCTTCGGGCAGGATGGCTTCCTTTTGCCGGGGCGGGGCGCCGTGGGTATTGCGGATGCCGGCCATGACGGTGGCGATGCGCCGGTCTTTTCTATCCAGCGCCTGGCCGCGCTGCGAAAAATTCCAGGAAAGCGAGGAAAGGCGACGTTCGATCGTCGATACGGATTTTTTCTCTCCTGCGGCCGTGCCGGAGGCGAGCGCCGTAATGTACAGCCCCACCGTTTGTGGATCGGGCGGCATGATCGAAACACCTTGGCGGCGGCACCAGCTCGCAAATTGCTTCCAGTCCGAAGCGTAGGCGCGGCGGGTGTTGGTCGAGCTCGCCGCCTCGACATAATCGCGGGCGCGATCGGCAAGCGCGTCGAGATGCGCCGGCAGGCGGGGATTCGCGACGACCGGGAGAGGGGTGGGGGCGTCCGCTGACGGTTCCTCTGGCGTGCGGCCCATTTCCAGGACGAGATCGATGATGTCGGGCAGCTCGCTGCCTAGACAGTCGTCGGCGATCGGGGCGTCGGGCTCGGCCGAGGCCGCCGGCGCGGTTTGTTCGACAGCATCTTGATCGACAGGGGGCGCCGTTTCCTGTGATCGCACGGAGCCGTGCTGAGTACGATTTTCGGGGTTTGGATCGACGAGAGCGGCCATTTCCTACATAAGGCATATAACGAGCGATAATGCAACATTATCGTTCATTATGCAATGTCGACGGGTAGGGCGGTTATTGCGCATAGTGGTGGTATAAAGCGCCGTTCTGCATTAGCTTCCCGGCATGAAATCTCGAAGTGATTTGCCTGTGGTCGACCCCGACGCGGTGCCGAAAGTGCCGGCCTGGGCGCGGCCGCGCGGCGAGGTGCAGCACGATGTCGATGCCGGCTATTTGGCTGGTGCGGCCCTGAATTCGCTAGATAATCTGGTGAGCGGTGCGCCGGTCTGGGCCGGCGTCTGGCGGCAACGCCTGGCCCTCAAATCCGCTGCAGTGGCGGCGCGCCTGATCGGTCGGACGGAAGAGGAATCGGCGCTCCGCGATGCGCAGCTGTTCCGCGCGGCCGGTGACGATCCGGGACCGGCCGGAAAGGTCTTGGTGGCCTGGCGGCGGCTGGTGGGTCGCTCCACCAGTTTGGATGAAGAACTGGTGCGGTCTGTCGCCGACTTGCTCGAGCTGAAATGGGATGATGCCCTTGCCGAGGTCATCATCAATGCCGAGGATCTGGCACCCTCGTCCCGGCCGGCGCCGGTGATCGCGGCCGAGCTCGCGGCGGAACTGTATCGGTCGCGGCCGGACGCTGAGCTGCTTGCGTTCTGGCTCGCCGATGTAGTGCTGGCCCAGAAACTCCGCTGGCCGGTGCCGGTGCCGCTGCTTATCGGGCAGGCGGCGTCCCCACAGTTCAAGATCGGTGAGCCGCGGCGGCGCATTCGACCGGGAGCTGAAGGCTGGGGCAGGGCGGTGCTGCTCGCCTATGCTGGAGCTGCGGCCGAGGCGTGCGATCTCGCCGCCGATCTCGCCCGCCGCACCGCGCGTCTCTTCGAGGTCGCCCCAAAGCTGCGAGCCAAGGGCTCGGCCGAGGTGGTAAAATTGCTGTTGGATGACGATGCGCTGCCGGCCTCGTGGTCGAGCGTAAGATTGACCCCGCGAGGAGCGCGGCGTCTGTTCGAACGGCTGCAGGATCTCGGTGCGGTGCGCGAGCTCAGCGGCCGCCCGACCTTCCGGCTTTACGGTTTGTGATGATGGCCAGGCGCGCGAAACAATTCCAAAGTCTCGGTTTCGATCAGGATCTTGTCGAAATGCCGCCCGAAGCCCGTTGGCGCGAATGGATGAACCGTATCGAGGCGGTGCTGTTTGCTGCGCCGCTGCCGGTTGAGCGGTCTGCGCTGGCCCGCATCGTCGGTGGTCAGGCCAGCATCGATCTCCTGATCGATGACATCCGCGCAGAGCTCAAGGGCAAGCCCTACGACGTCGTCAGCGTCGCCGGTGGTTGGCAGCTGCATACGCGGCCGGCCTATGCCGACGCCATCAATGCCGCGATGGCGCTGCGTGAGCGTCCTATCGATTTCACCCAGACCGAACTGATGGTGCTGGTGTCGATCGCTTATCACCAGCCGGTCACCCGGGCTGGCGTCTCCGACATCATCGGCCACGACGCGTCGCGCGACATCATCGTGGCGCTGCGCGAAAAGGACATGATCACCGCCGGGCCGCGCAGCCCGACGCCGGGGGCGCCATTTACCTACGTGACCACCAAGCGGTTTTTGGTGCATTTCGGGCTCGACACGCTTCGCGATCTGCCCGAACTCGAAGCGCTGGAGGATTCTGGCCTACTGTCGGAGCAGGAGCCAATTGCAGCAGATATCATGCCTTGGGCTGCAGATGCGGACGACGAGCCGGGTGCCGGAGAGTCCGAACAGCCCTTTTATTGATTTAGTTAGGCCCCTGGGATCAGCAGCATGCCGACCTCTCTGCATTAGACGACCAGATGGGAATCTATCCGATCGAGGAAAATTTGAAACCGTGGATCACCAATAGACAGCCTTTTTGGGATGAACACGGCTCCTCCACTCATACCCTCGATTGACCCTTATGGTGAGGGCGGCAAGTACCAGCTTTTCTTTTCCGAGCCTGCCGAACAGATCGTGCCAATTCTTGTTGGAGCGGCCCCACAAGGTGCAATGCAGGGACCGCCTCACTAAGGAGGCTGAGAACATCTAGGACCTTGGCCGAGATATTCAGCAAGGTTTAGCTCCCGTCCTGCATGGTCGTGGCCCAAGCCTGGGCCACGCAATTCGTGAATCTGACGCTCCTCTCGCATGGAGACCCGGTGTTGATTAGCGAGCTTAAGGCAGGCTCGGCTCTGCTTGGCCACGAGCGAGCAACCAGCCGCTGGAGACCGCCGCTCACGGGCATTCCGCTGACTTCTTCCGCAGAGCGAATCGTCTGTGCCGTAAGTGCAATGCAGGCTGTTCGACGAGGGTCCACGAGAGCCACGCAAAGAGGCCGGATATAACTATCGCGCCCAAGGCATTGGCGAGTACGCCGGAAGAGGGGAATGCCGATATCAGCAGCTGTTGGATGAAAAAGGCAGAAATGTAGATCCCATATGAAAGGTCGGTACGGTTCGTGGCACGCGTCAACCAGCCGAAATTAACACTGCCGAGCCAGAAGGAAAAATAGGCCGTGATGAGGATCAAGGCTGGGCGCGCGAGAGCAGAGCTCAGGATCACCGCGACGAACGTTCCGGCCAGAATGAGCATGGCCGCCGGTACCGTCAGCCTGATCCAATGCCGCTCGAACCAGGCGCCGACGCCCAAGTAGAAGGCGAACACCAAGCGAGCCAGATTTGCAACATAGTCGGGTTGACCGGGCTGTATCAGGACAAGGGATGAAAGCACGAGGATGACGGCGATTGCCGCGCGACGTGTGTTCGCTGTCAGTTTGACAAGTCTGTTCAGCCACATGAACGCAACGAGCGATAGGTAGCAGGTGACCTCGTAGCGAACAGTCCATATCGGGATGTTGGTGACGCTTGGCCAGGGGTTTTCCGTGAAGACACCCAGAAGGGTGGTGCCTACCGAGAACAGGAGCGTCGCCTTGAACAGATAAACGCCGACATTTTCCGCAGTCCAGAAATCTTCGGCAGGTGCGGTGGTCAGGCAAAGGCCGGCGATCACGACGATCAGCAGGTTGACACAGATCAGCGCCGGCATGATGCGCAATGCTCTTGCGAACATGAAATCGACAATGCTGCGGGAGCGCTCCCAGCTTGCAGCGACAAGGAAGCCGGAGAGTGAGAAGAATGCATGAACGGCATGCGCGCCCAGCGACCAGCCCGTGATATCCTTGAGCGGCTCCCAGGCCGTCTCGCCGTTAATGACAGTAAAGGCGTGGGTCCACACGACGAGAATCGCTGCCGCGAGCCTGACTGCGCCGAAGCTGTTCCGGTCCTTGCTGGCTATAGTCGACAGGCTTTTGGCTGCCTCCGGTGCTGACGCGACCTGCTGATGCTGAAGTGTCATCTGATTGATCTTCCTGAAATGGCCGTTGCAGCCGACATCCGGTTACATCACGCGCTTCATTTCTGAATGGGCGACTGCGAAGCGCTGCCGGCATGCGGCATGCATGGCTGGCTGTCCCTCGGGAAAGGGTCTTTGCACGGAGTATCCGGTCTTCGCTGGTGAAGGAGGCCGCCTCAGCGGCCGCGGTCAGGCAGTGAAGAAGGATTGAGGCGGGCGCTCGTGCCGGACGAGCATGCCGTGATCCGGAAGGATGGCCAGATCGGGATGCCAGGTGTTTGTGACAGGTAGGACCGGCGCTCTTGCGATGGAAAGAGGGTTCGGCGTCTCATGAGAATGATCAGCCGGATTATGTCCATGTGCCTGGCCAGGCTTCCGTTCGTCCTCGAAGCCTTCGTCGTGGACATGGTCAAGATCGGGGTGTTCGGCATTGAGTTCAGCGTGCCGTGCGCCCTCGGGGGCCACCCGGGCGGCGGAGCTGTGAGACGCGGCCTTTCCAACGGGCGACATCAACACGCCAAGCGTCATCGCGAAGGCGACGACAATGCGCAAGGCTGTGCTGTAGGCGCGGAGTGGCATGCTTATGTGCTATTCGTTCAATTCTTAACGAGAGGTTGGTGGAGTGGGATCATCAATCCCAGCAGCTTGATATCTTCCTTGGCGCGCGGGGTAGGACCTTGATGGGCCGATCGCGTCCCGAGTTCATGGCAGCATGTTGCTCAGCGCAAGCCAGCACGCTCCCGCCAGCGACGAGACCGCCAACACCGCAAGCATTGGCACCCCAAACCGAATGATCGCCAACATCGCCGCGATGGTCAGAGCTGCCGCCGGGACGTTGATCGAGGTCCAGACAGGTATTTCGGCACTGATCCCGTAGCCGCTCCATGAACCAGCTTCCCTGAACGAAGGATTTTGCCCAGATGCTCCGCCCCTAATTCCCCGTCTCCGGCGGCGGGCCGAAGATGCCGCGCTTGGCCTCACGCGCCTGTTTCTCGGCTTCGGCATAAGGGCCGCCGAGCGCGGCGCGCGCCCAGCCATTCATCACCAGCCAGGCGCCGACATCCTGCGAACCGATGCGACAGTCGGCAACGATGTCTTTCCCAGCATCCGCCGGCAAAGCGCAGGCGACGGCCCGGCCGCGGATAAAATAGCGGAACGCCGTGCGGGCGCGCATACCGCACGCCCATTCAGTGCCTTCATAGGTGCAGCGTTCGTCCGGCATGACGTTTTCAGTGCCCGCCACGGCAACGGTGCGGCCCATCGCCTTGAACCGGGCCGAGCCAGTCACTACTGGGCGGTAGAGAATCGAACCGCCGACGACTTCGCCGGATTTACCTTCGCCATTGATGATCGCCTCGATGCGTTTTGCCGTCCCTTGGATAGGGCCGCGCGCCACCGGATGGGCGGCGGCTTGCTGCGCTATCAACAGCGCCGCCAGGAACGAGGCTACTGCCAGATGTTTCATGTCTTTCTCTTTGAGCCGCCTCTGCCGGCGGCAGGTCTTGCGGGATTTCGTCAGGTTCGGTGCCGCGACCGCGTCTATCTGCCAGACCTCAGTTCCCACTGGATGATGTTCGCGGAATAGTTCCGGAGTGTCGGGTCGGGGTTCTCCTGACCCCGGTGCGGCGGCGCCACGTCTCTCATCCGACATAGGCGAGGGCTTCCTGGGCGATGGCTGGCTGGTACGGTGAAGTTGGTGGTCGCGATCAGCGCGGCTGCCGCAAAGCGTGTCATTTCGATAACTTTCGCGTCTGCACCTCTCGACCAGGGTGTGATCGGGATCGACGTTCGGTTTAATCCGTCATTCTAGATCACGGCACATTCCAACAGCTTTTCGCCATCTATAATTCTCTGTAACCGCGCGGGATGGGGCACCCAACCTTCGCGGTTGGTCGGGCCCGCTCCTGCACGCAGTGCGACTCTCCCTCAGAGCGATGTAAGACCCCCGCAAAAGCCGCAAGCGGCATGGGCGGTCGCTGGAGGTGCGGAAGGCTCGCCGATCCAGGGAGGACAGCGATTGACGGCGGCTATCGGGCGGGCGCGAGACGTC
>VFQN01001389.1_pt1 | contig 40789 bp, 66 predicted proteins | sample 3512371 | NCBI WGS metagenome assembly VFQN01 (sample SAMN10412370, study PRJNA504923) | tailings metagenome | isolation source: Replicate 2 from Balatoc abandoned mine | place: Philippines: Itogon, Benguet | collected 2017-08-28 | reverse complement strand
GGGGGCGGGGGGGGGGGGGGGCCGGGGGGGGGGGTGTGGCCTGCGGGGGGGGGGTCTGCGGGCATGCGAGCGCTGTGATGGTAGGTGCAGGGTGGGGAACCAAGCAGGCCCAGCTCAAGGTGTGGTGGCGCAGACTGGGCCAATCAGAAGGAGGACACCTTCCTGTGCAGGATGTACCGTGTAGTGAGGCCTGACGCGCTGGGCCTTGTGTAGACAGCAGACCAGCATTGACTGCAACTATCACTGCATGCCTGTCCCTGCACCAAAGCTCTTCTCATGACAGCGCTGCCCCCCCATCTCCACGCCCCCACCTTGTCCCTACCCTGCCCAGCTGTGCCGCGGCAGCACCTACGAGCAGCTGGCTGAGCTGCTGTACCTGCTGCGCGCCCTGCCGCGCCTGGCGCAGCTGCGGCTCAGCGGCTGGCACTGCATGCGCACCGGCACTGCATGCGAGCCGGGCCGCCTGGCGCTGGGCGTCACGCGCGGGCTGGGCTTGGGGCAGCGGGGGGCAGGGCAGGGGCAGGCGCCGGGACCGCAGGCGGCGCAGGCAGCAGCTCGAGTGCAGTGGGGGCTGTGGAGGCGCTCACCGGTGGGCTGGCGCAGATGCAGCTGGGATTGACAGGGCCGAGAGGGGCGCAGCCATCGGGGCAGGCGCAGCAGGCGGTGGCGGAGTTTGAGGACCCGGACGCGGAGCTGCACGCGGCGTTGGCGCGCATCCGGTCGTGCCCCGTGGAGGCTGCAGCGGCCGCCGTGTCGCTGCTGACCGCGCTGCCCGCGCTGACGTCGCTGGAGCTGCACGACAGCACGCACCTGCTGCTGAGGGCACTTGCGCGGACCGGCGGGGGAGGGGCAGGGGGAGGCGGGGCGGCGGGGGGAGGCACCGGCGCAGGGGGTACTGGGGGCGATGGTGGGGCTGGCGGGACTGGTGGGACTGGGCAGCTCGACGGGGGCCGGTGCGCTGGAACAGGGGGCGGAGGCGGTGTGGGTGGTGGGCTGGCGGGGCTGAAGGAGCTGCGGCTGGTGCGGCTGTTGGACGTGCTGGGGGAGGATGTGGAGGTGGTGCTGCGGGGGCTGGCGGGGCCGCGGCGGCTGGTGGTGGTGGGCTGCTGGCGGCTGGACGGGAAGGCCCTGCTGCGGGTCGGCAGCGCGCGGGAGCGGGGCGTGGACGTGGTGTGGAGGGCGTGAGGGCAGGCGGGGCCCACGGGGGCAGGTGCACGGTGGGGGCGGCTTGGCAGTCGGGGTCTGGCTGGCAGGCGCCACACAGGCGGCGGGGGTGGGCCACGGGTAGGTCCTTTGTGTTTTGGTTTGTGGGTACCGATGCCATGTCCTGTCAAAGCTTTAATACCGCTCGCAAGTCAGCACACCAGTCTTCATGTCAAGGGCCGGTGTGCTGTACTTGTAGTACGGGCCGGATATTGTGGGCTTGTGCGAAGCGGTATGCACACTTGGCTTGAAATTCTGGCAGGCTCGCCTTCGAGTTTGTCAGCGCACCGAGCAGGCATTTGCTATAGTTACTCAGTCGCGTTAAGTCGGCGCCCAAAGGCGGCGCCTGACCAACTCTTGTAAACTTGCAATATTTTGCTGCAAGCGTGCCCCTATGTTCACACTCTCTTGGATGCGGGATGCTTGCCACACCTGCAACTGCGGGGAACAGCGGGGGACACACTGCAAAACGTTCCTGACACAGAGGGCAGGGCGTTAACTTGCAAGTTGCAACTGAGTGTGCATGGCCAAAGTGGTCCACCTGCGACCCACCTCATTTCCTTCTGCCATCCAGCTGCCGACTGCAGTTCAGCCATGGATCAGCAATGCCATGCATCTAGTAGCGCGCCCAGCCCTGCCTCCCGGCCTCAAGCCACCTGCCCCACTGCTCTTGCCACTTCTCTGCCACGGCCCAGGCCGCCACAATGGCCGCCACGTGCGTCGCCGGCTAGCAGGCCCGCCGCGCTGCCCAGGGCCGTTCCCCGGGCAGGCGGCGGTCTCGGAGCTGGGGCCCGCAGTGAGCCCCTCAAGGACGGACCTGGTAGCCACAGCACGGCCCAGGGTGACTGGGACGCCGTGTGGTTGTACGCAGCGGCTAGTGTCCGGACTCCGGAGCCCACGGCCTGCCTAGACAGCCCTTCACGCCCCTTTAGTCACGCCCCACGTCTGTGCCGGGCAGGGGACTTCCACTGGGGGCTTCCTCTGCCTACAAGCGCAGCACGAGGAACCACCCGCAGCAACTGCAGCAAACCAGGGGTGGACCTGCAGTCCGCAAGCCGCAGGAGGTACCGGTACCGCCAGTCGGCAATCGTTACAGAGGGGCCAGGGTGCCCACGGGTGCCCGCATCAGGAGCACACGTGCGTAGGGAAGCTCCCCTGCAGTCCCGATGACACAGGTAGGATAGCCCCTCCCTTGGAAGAGCCTCAAGGACTCCCAGTGCACCGAAGAAGACCAAAACTGAACGGCAGTGCACCCCGCACTTGACGAAATTGACATGGCCAGACGCGCGACAAACGAGAATCCCAGGGGGTAATGGCCTGTGGTGCGGCGGTGTGTGCATGGCAGCAACCAACAGGTCAGGTGATGCTGTTGGCTCACTGGTGATCGGCCCAAAAACTGCCTCCCTGGAGTTTCCGGATTGAGGGAATCGCCGGGCCCTCTAGGCAGGGTTTCCGCCCAGCGCAAAGAAGTTTTGACCCCTTGAAAGTAACACGGTGTTTTGGGTTTAGGATGCCTCACAGTTTAGGACAGGGTTTCAGTCCCGCGACTTGGTTTCCGACCCTATGAAAAGCAGACAGCCACACCCAATGGTTTCAGTCCAGCAATTAACAAGTTTCAGTTCAAGTGACTTATGGTTTCAGCGCGGTGACTATGGTTTCAACAGCTGGTTGGTTTCCGACTCCAGGGAGGCGATTTTTGGGCCGATCACCAGCGCGAAATTTGCCGCTCGCCTGTCAGGTGTAAAGAAGATGGAGGGCCACAACCCTGCTCCCTGCACCACTTCGCGGTCCAGCGCCATCGATTGACGCCTACCACCTAGGGGTCCGCAGGCTCGACTGCTCTGTGCAGAACTTCTGTGGCCACTGGCCGGAGGAAGCTGCTGCTTCCCACCTTTATCACATAATGTACACGCCATTTGAGGAGACGGTGCTGATCACAGCCGCGTGCTCAATGTCTCCTTGGCCACTACAGCGTGCCGTGCCAGGCTGCCGCAAGAAGCCGTTTGGCTGCCCAGGGCAAGTGTACCAGCATCATACACGCACGCAGTCACTGATTGCTCTATGCCAAAAACCGCGCGAAACACGGAAGGACGCAGCACGTGCCTGACCAAGCTTCCTCATTGTCCCAGATGAATTGCGAGCTCACATACTGACAGGGGCCACCGACCGCAAATGCGTGCCATGATGCCAAACAACCACGGTAAGCCAGCATCTTGTCCGAGAACGACTGCGTTCCCCAGCCAAACCCTGCAGCGCACCCGGCACACAGGTACGGTACCACAAGCGAACCAACGACCAGTTGCCCTTCCACCCATGGGGCCTCGTGATAATCGCGTCCCCGCATACCCCACAGTCCGCGCCATGTGGGCCTAACACCAGGGCGAACCACCCCTACCCCCGCCAGGCCATGCACACGGTTGGGGCCTGGTATCCAGCTGTCCATATCTTCATACGTCCTAGTCCTGAACCCTGCCGTCCAAGCTAGGTACGTAAGGAGGCGCCAGGCAAATTATGCTCATCCGCCAAGGCGTAGGTGCGGGGGCCATGTGTCCAGCTGCTCACACGTACAAGCCATGGATGCGGTAAGGGCAAGCAGGTGTCCGGCAGCTCCTTACACACACATGCCACACACGGTAAGGACCAGCTGCTCACACAGCGTTGTAGCCCCGTGGCCGGGGGAAGCCGCCGCCCGCTTGCCCCCCGCGAGCCAGGCACCTGCGTAGGGCAAGGATCGGCATGCCTTAAAGCATAATTGGAACAACGCGTAAGATGAGGAAAGGCGGCTTGCTAGGTGTGCTACACGCGGGCAAGAGAAGTGGCGTCTCGCCCGTGCTGCTCAGTTCCTTTCATTTAGGAACAGTGCATCGGTAGGCTTGCACGGTGCTTCATCACGACCACGGCCAAGGTGCAACGTGAGCAAGGTACCAGTGTTCGAAGAAGTTTGATCGAAATGGACAAGGCTGGGAGAAATTCGCTTGCGAGTGCACTCTTACTGCCGTGTGCGGGCACCAGGCCGGCACCGGTGCGCTGGCTGTAGGTGAGGAAGCAAACCAAGCTGCACCACCGCACGATAGCACGTGCTCAGGGCGGCCGCCCGCCCCCACCGGGCCTTTCTACCCTCAAGCTGCGGGCTCCCACCCCTAGTAAACCCCTCACCCGTCCCCAACCGCCCCACCCAACAACCTCGCTCCCCGCCCACACCTCCACCCCTTCTACCCACTAACTACCGGCCCCTGTCCCACCCTCCGAGGTTTTCCCACCCCTTGCACCCACCCGCGCGCTGTGCCGTACAACCCGTACCTGTACGACAGTACCCCGACAGCGGCCAGGCCGCCAAGCGCCAGCAACCCAGCCGCCCACGGCGTCGAGTGCCCTAGGGACCCAACCACCGCCACCCGCTCCTCCAAATCCTCCTTGCTGCCCCCCTGCCCCGCCTCTGCCCCTGCTTCCGTCCCCGTCCCAGCGCCGGCGTCCCCGCCGCTCGCAGATCCCGTCTCCCCTAACCCAGGACCCCCTGTCGCCTGCGTCTTGCCACTCGCCGTCCCCCCTTGCTCCTGCCCCGCCCCTTGCCCTCCCACTGCCTTACTGCTCCCCTCCCCTTGCCCTTGCCCCTGCTGCTGCCCCTCCCCTTGCCCTTGCCCCGCCTGCTGCTGCTTCTGCTGCTCCTGCTGCTGCTTGCCTGCCCCCGCCCCCGTCCCCGCCCCCAGTGCCCAGGCAGGGGAGTGTGCCAGCGCGGGGTGTGTGGGCAGCAGCTCCACCAGCCGCATGATGGCGCGCAGCCACCGCGTCAGCACCGCCTGAGAGGGGGAGCGTGCAGGAAGAGGATGGGAAAGGACACATCACGTGCTTCTCCTCCATGTGTCAACCGGGTGCATGCCAGTCGTCCAGGGCGGCCCCCACGCCCCCTACCAGCAGCTTCCACGCACGCTGGCACCAGGCGGGTGCTGCTGTCACAATTGGTTTTGTATTGCAAACTACGCGCTGTCCGCGTGCAGGCACCAGACATTTGCTTAAGTCATACTTTGTCTAACTTGGCAGCCACAAAGTGCTACTCCCCCATCCCCCACCCCCACCCCCACCTGCACCGCCTGCTCGTCCGTTGTCTCCCGCCTGTGGGCTACACAGCCGTGCTGCCCCCAGCTGCCCCAGCCACGACGACGCCGCACGCCCATGGCCCTCCTCCCTCTCATCTCTCGCTCTTCCCCTCAGCCTCTCAACCCAACCCCCAAAACCTACCAGTGCTTTGTATCCCCCCACCTGCACGCCCTGCACCCCCACAGCGCATTTCCGAAACGCCCTTCACGTGTAAGTCGTTCCCTATTTCCCCACCTGCACGCCCTGCTCGTCCAGCGGGTTGAACATGCGGAAGCAGTCGTTGAAGTGTGCGTCGAAGTCCCCGTAGATCTCCCACGTGTACGACAGCGGCACGCCCAGCACGCTGAACATGTAGTCGGTGGCGGTGCCGTGCGCCAGGTAGCTGCGGGGCACGGAAAGGGAGTAGTATTATATACTTTGGGTAGTAGCAGAGGAGCGAGGTGCTGTAGGTCGCTTGTGCCTCGAGCACGCTGAACATGTTGTCGGTGGCGGTGCCGTGCGCCAGGTAGCTGCGGGGCGGGGAGGGGGAAAGGAAATAAGTGGACAGAGACAGGTGCTGTAGCGCGAATGTGCTGTAAAAATGGTGGACACACAGTCGGTGGCGGTGCCGTGGGCCAGGTAGCTGCGGGCAGGGAGGGACAGGGTGCGCCGGAGGGACATGATGTATCAATGATCTAACAGGACATGTAATCTACAGCGTATAGCAGTTGAGGAGGCGGTTGCTTAAGACCCACGAGGCGGGCCGCGGGACGGAAATGCCACAAACAGGGTCTGGTGGCGACGCGTGGCGGTGGGGAGCTTTTGCCTGGTCTCGCAGCCGGCTAGGAGGTGACGCCACGGAGTTGTTCGGGCGCCTGCGCCCGTGCTGGGCGCCTGCTCACGGCCCTGCAATGCCTCCTACTGTCGCTCAACACATCCAGGCACTCGGCCCATTCAACCCACGGTCTTTCCCCCGCTGGCAACTCAAACACGCAGTTGGTCTCGGCCATGACGTCTATCCACGCGGCACCATTGCCCGCTCTCTCTTCACTTTGCACTCCCCATCCAGCCCACTCACCCCACGGTCTTCCCCCCGCTGCCCACCACGCAGGTGGCCCCCGGCCATGACGTCCGCACATGCGGCGCCAATGCCCTCTCTCCCTTAACTTTGCGCTCCTCACCCAGCCCACTCAACCCACGGTCTTCCCCCAGCACGCTACGAGGATGGGTGCACGAAGAACTCCGGGGTGTGCATCACGGATACGAATGCACGGATTGGGCGGTTGGTCTTGGTTTCCCTTGTCATAACCACGAAGCTTGTCCCCGCCATGACGTCCGCACGTGCGGCACTGATGCCCTCCCTCCCTTCACTCTGAGCCCAACACCCCCGCCCCACTCACCCCACTGTCTTCCCCCCGCTGCCCACCACGCAGCTGGTCCCGGCCATGACGTCCGCCTGGATGCGCTGCAGGATGGCCAGCGCGTCGCGGGCCTCGGGGGCGACCTAGGGGCACCGCCGACAGAGAGTATAAGCGTTCAAAGACGGAGACAAGGCATTAAATGTTGTTGAGTGCAGGATGGCCAGCGCGTCGCGGGCCTCGGGGGCAACCTGGGGGTGCACAACCAGCAGGGATGTTCGCGTTGACTGTGGCGTAGGGGTATAAAATCCTGGTAACGTCATTATGTTATACGGGAGCGGGGTCGCACACCTCGGGGGCGACCTGGGGTGTCATCCGCATGGGCGGGAGGAGGGTGTTTTGGACCAGTACGACTGCGTAACAGGCGCGGACGGCAGCAGTGCCTGTGGAGAGCAGTGTTGGGGACAAGGGGGCGCGCCTCGGGGGCAACCTGAGTGTGCAACACCACCACAAACGGGAGCAAGTGTGTGGGGATGCAGAGGGAGCGTGCGACCGCCCTTCCCCCGGCCCACCGCCTTGTGGTCCCCGATCCCTGTGTGCCCTACCAGCTTGCCCCTGGTGCCCCAGCGATACCAGCTTGCGAGGTTCTCCTCGACGCAAATACCCGAAGGGGCCCCCGGCGCCACACCTCCGACTTGAGGTCCCAGGGAGCGAACGTTTTCCTCTGCCGCCCCGGCCCCCGGGAGTTAGGTCCATTAAGCGCTCTCCCCTCCCAACCCCGGTGCCTCACCTCTGCTTTGTGGTCCCAGGGGGTCAACATAACCTCCATGCCGCTATGTCTTCCCCCCCCCCCTCCTCCTCCTACTACTACCACTACCTCCCTCGCGTTACTAGTACTTTGTTCCCCCATCAGGAGGTGTTCGTCTACTATGACTCAACCTGCTCCTCCCATCCCCGCACCTCGCTCCACCGCCGCCTTGTGATCCCATCACGTGAACATTACACTCCCCGCGTCCGGGAGGTCTGCTCTTCACCAGCAGTCTGTCCCCCACCCCATCCAACCCCACCCTCCAGTGCCCCACCTCTGCTTTATGGTCCCACGGCGTGAACATGGCCTCCATGCCGCTGTGCACGTTAAGCCACACCGAGGGCTTGAACGATTTGGCCAGCTCGTTCAGCAGCTTCACCTCGGGCTCGCTGGAGCAGCAATGTAGGAACCGGTTGGTGTTCTTAGAGTGATTAATGTGCTCATGACAAGCAAGCGTGGCGATGCGGCAAGCGACTACGGTACGACAGCGTTCATTTAGTGACGCGCCTGACCCAGCTGACTACCCCTTCCCTAAACTCGAAGCGCGTCACACTTTCCTACCCGGCTAGCCACGAGGCCCCAGGCCTGCGCCGCCGCCCTCCCTTACCAGCCACCGGCACGCCTCCGAAGGCCCCGGAGCCCCAGCCGGACCCCCACCTGAACGGCGCTGCGTGTGTAACCGAGGCCCCTGATGGGCTCCCACCCCAACCGCCGTTCCCCCAAGCACACACTCCCGTGCATACCGCAGATTCGAACACATGGACACACACGCGCATCTGAACGGCGCTGCGCCCGGGAACTCCTCGTTTGGGTCGTAGTCCTGCTCCTTGACAGGTCCCTGCCCCAACCACCCATCCCCGTGAAGGCACAAGAACACACGGCTACACACACACGCGCACCTGAATGGCGCCGCCCCCGGGAACTCCTCGTTTGGGTCGTAGTCCTGCTCCTTGACAGGTCCCTGCCCCAACCACCCATCCCCGTGAAGGCACAAGAACACACGGCTACACACACACGCGCACCTGAATGGCGCCGCCCCCGGGAACTCCTCGTTTGGGTCGTAGTCCTGCTCCTTGACAGGTCCCTGCCCCAACCACCCATCCCCGTGAAGGCACAAGAACACACGGCTACACACACACGCGCACCTGAATGGCGCCGCCCCCGGGAACTCCTCGTTTGGGTCGTAGTCCTTCTCCTTGACGCCCCAGTCCACCGGCCAGTTGCGGTTGGGGTCCACGCCGCGACCGTTCTTGCGCTCGCACAGCTTGCCACTCTCCACCAGCCGCCGCCCGCCCTGGTTCTCCAGGGGCAGGATCTGGGGAGGGACAGGGGCAAGGAAAGGGGAGAAGACGTGGGGGGAATGCAGGGCCCAGGTCGCCACGAAGGTTTGCGGAGCCGTGGATTCCATTTGTAAGCATGACTAATTTCTGGAGGCCTGGCAGGCTTTGCCGGAAGGAGCGTGATGCCCTGGGCTCCAGGCCCCAGGCACCAGACCGCACGGGGCGGCCGCATGGCGGCCCCTTCCGCCACCAGCTTGTAGGCAACCGGAAGCGTGCCCTGTCGTTGCCCGACTCCTGACAATGAGACCACCCCCCTCCCCCGTGCCCTGTCGTCCCACCTCCCCCCACCTCCCTCCCCCGTGCCCTGTCGTCCCACCTCACTCCCACCTCCGTCCCCCGTGCCCTGTCATTGCCCGACTCCCCATTGCAACCAGAAGCGTTGCTGTACGTCTGCGTGTACGGGTCCGGCCCCAGCGCACCATGGCGGTGCCGCGCAGAAGCTGCTGCAGGGCTGTCCGCACGCGCCTTGTCCCCGGGGATGCCGCGCAGCCCTTGCAGCAGCCCGCTGCCCACTACCTGTCTTTTTGCATTCTCCGTAACCACCTGCACCGCATGCAACTGCACCCCTCCCTCCTGCTGTGCCCTGACACACCTCGATGAAGACACGCCTCCAGTTCTGTGCGTTCGGATCGTCCCCCAACCCCTCCCATCGCACCTTCATTACTGTCCCGCGCAGCAGCTGCTGCAGCTTGTCCGCACGTGCCTTATCCCCCGGGCTGCCGAACAGCCCCTCCAGCGGCCCGCTGCCGCCGCCCGGGCCCTGCCCCGCCAGCGTCTGCAGCAGCAGCAGGCCCAGCTCCGCGGAGATGAACTCGCGCCCGTGCTCGCCAAAGTCCTGCGGAGGGCGAGGCCGGGGGTGGGGGACGGTGTGGGGTTGGGCACACGGCGTGGAGCGGAAGCAGGTAGGGGATAGCAGGCCCAGCTCAGCGGAGATGATTTCGCGCCTGTGCTCGCCAAAGTCCCGGGGAGGGGGAAACGAAGTACGATGTGGATAAGTGCGACATGTGAGCAGGTGTGGGGACACTGAGACAAGGAGGCACGTGGTGACGTCCGCGCCGGGGGTGTTGCAGCAGCGAGAGTTCGTTGGAACTGTCACACACGCAAACACGCGAGATGAGAGCTTGCTATGGGTCTCGAATATGGACACGTGCGCCAGCGGCCTGGAGCTGGCACGGGGGAGGATGTGTCCCGGCCACGGCGTCTGTGTCACCGCCCTTACCATGAGCAGGCGGACCTTCTCGTCCTGCTTGTCTGTGAAGCCCCCAGGCTCCACTGTAACCACCTGGAAGGCCAAAATGTGCATCGGAAGGCCTTCAAGGCGCTCGTATCTACCGATATGCGCTCGGCAAGAACCGTAGTACAGCAGTGAGCTCTCTGCGCATGCCACCTGGACGGTGGCAGTGTACATACACTCCGTTCCCACTACCTTCGTGAGCTGCCCCGCAGCATACTCAAGCGCATGAATGCTCACGCACTTTCAGTTCACCCTGGTAGTTGCCATCGCTTGCGCTCAGGGTCTCAATCTGCAAGGTGCAGGGCACCAAGGGGGGCCCAGTAGGGAAGGCTGTAGTGTCGTGCGCGTAGCCAAGTCGAGCAGTTCAAGGCCCTCGGTATATGCAGCAAGTAAGTTTCCTGTCTTCTTGTATGTACCTTCATAAAGGTAGGGTTCGCTTTCACAATGTCCTCGACTTTGCGCAGAAGATCGACTTGTGTGTGATAGATAGTGTAGTTTGGGGCCGCCCAAGACAATATGCGCTCAGATCCAAAGCCGTGTAGTCTTCGCCTAACGGTATCAGCTGCCGCAAGTTGCGCCAGAGCTGCCACATGCAGGAGTACCAGCCCAAGGGCGAAGCGACATCTTATAGACGGCGATTGCCGTTCATTGAATACAGCCATGCTAAGGTGCGGCCAGCCGGAGGGCCAGCGGCCCCCGGCGACTTTGTAATTGCTTCGCAGGAAAGCTGCAACAGCGTTTGTCAGCAGCCCATCGTCCCCCTCTGCGTAGCAACCAAGCGAGTAGTTGCCAAGTAAAGTTTTTAATGTCTTTTGTGGCGGAGAAAAGTGACACAGCCGGTATCAGGCGGGATCGAGGCAATTGCTCGTCCAATACGGGACACCGTGCTCTGCAGGCAGGCCAGGGCTGCCCCCCAAAGTCCTGGCCGGTAGCCTTGTGCTGTGTCACTCACCTTGCTCGCGGCGCGCTGACAATGACCCTGCACCAACAGCAAGTGCCTCTGCGCTTCGGCCACTCTGGGCCGTGCAGGGAGACCCCATGCATGTCCAGACCTCCCCTACCCCATGTCCAGCCTTATGGACCTGAGCAGCCAAGAGCCTCTTGGCCTATCGGTGCAGTGAACCCACCTTGATCTCCGGATCAGCCTTCGACACGGCGTACGACGGCTGAAGGAGTGCGTAAGTGCCTCCCGGGGTAAGTGCCTCCCGCGCGGGGTAACGTGTGACGTGTGCGTCATGCACGTGGCATTCGCTTTGGCGCCGTACGGCATTCGTTGGCAGCAAATTACTAGGCGTATGGTAGTATGCGGTTTCCCATCTAGGGGACGTTACTCCTTACACGGCTGCAGCGTGCAGGCAAGCTACAGGCACGTGGTGTAGGTAATAGGTGGACACTGGTTGCCGCGCGCTGGGCCATCGGATATGGACTACCGGTATACGGTATATCCTGTAATTCCCTCGTTCCAGTGCGTTCCTCATCATGCTTCCGTCCACCTGGAGCGCTAGGTACGTACATGCCAAAGGTTTCATGCATGGAGCAGAGTACCAACGGTGTGTGCGGCACGATGTTACGTAATCACTTTCCTAAACGCACCGACCCAAAGCAGTAGTAGTACGGCCTTTAACGACGGAGGGAAGTTCCCTGTCTCACCTGCCGGCCACATACTGCTGTCACCACGCGTTGTGCACGAATACACGTGCCAAACAAAGGCACACATGCTAGCACTGCATGAGAGCAACATTGACTGAGGAAGTCCAACACTCGCTACATCCTGCAAGCAATGCGATGTTCGTTTGCATCATCTGTTGCATTGTGCGCCGTCACCTAGCACAGGCACTGCCGCTACCACTACTGCATCAGGTGGGCCAAGCTCAGGCACAGCGCCAACAATGTGAGACACACCGCCAAGAGTGGTTGTGGCGCAGGGCCACTTGCAGCAGAGGACATACCCATCTGGCCTGTGCCTCTTAGGCCAGGGACCGATAAGGACGGGGCGGAGGGTGCAGGGCTGGGGGGCTCTGGTCTGGGCGGCTTGGGGCTTGGGGCGGGGCTGGAGGGCTCCGGGCTGGGGGGCTGGGGGCTTGGCGGCTCGGGGCTGGGGGGGAAGGGGCTGCTGGGAGGCATAGGGCGGGCGGGCTCGGGACTGGGAGGCCCTTGGCTTGGAGGTTTGGGGCTGGGGGGCTCTGGGCTAGGAGGCTCCGGGCTAGGAGGCTCTGGGTTGGGAGGCTCCGGGCTGGGGGGCTGGGGGCTTGGAGGCGCTGGGCTGGGGGGCTCCGGGCTGGGGGGCGGGGGGCTTGGGGGCTCTGGGCTGGGGGGCTCCGGGCTAGGCGGCTCCGGGCTGGGGGGCTCCGGCGGGCTAGGCGGCTCCGGGCTAGGAGGCTCTGGGCTGGGAGGCTCTGGGCTGGGGGGCTCTGGGCTGGGGGGCAGGGGGCTTGGGGGTTGAGGGCTGGGCAGTGGGCAGTCCGAACATTCCGCTGGCATTATGAAGAAAGCGAATGCTGCGCTCCCGGTGTTGTTGCAGCTGTCCATGTGGGTGTAATTGCCGTACCAGTACGTGACATTCTGGAAGGCAGGGGCCAATCACGCACATGGATGGGGGACAACTGTCATTGCAAAGACCAAGTACAAGTCGCAAATTTGCAACTCCTGAGCCCGCTTGTTGATTCGGCGCTATGGTGGCATTCCGACTCGGCTAAACGTGGCACGCAAGTGGCACCGCGCAATGTATATATGCTGCAGGTGGCTGGAGTCCCAAGACTACCGGTACTGCTGCAGGCATCACAAGCGGCGGCGCCAGTTCCCAACAACAGCAGTGCAGCGGTCTCCAGTCCGTGCTGGCCAAATAAAAGCAACCAACGCATCCCGAGTGTGTCTAGCTACATACACAGGTCGCGCCTGCACGACTACCGGTGTGGCCAGCGACCCACCCAGGGGACCCCACCTGGTCAAAATTCGTGTAGGTGAGCGCCACGGCAAAGTGTGTGGGCTGGCCGCACGTGTCCAGCGTCAAGCGCAGGATACTGGCAGGGAAATCCACGGGTTCAAAATCGTAGTACCACTCCTGCCGTCCCTGGGAGTGTGACAGCGTCTCGGAGCCGCTGCACATCTGTGTCAGCCACTGCTCCACCGCCGTGTTGGCTGTCCCCGTGCTGCTGGTGGTGCTGTTGGCGACGTAAGTTCTTGTCATGGAACGCGGGACGCGTGTTGCACTGATGTCCGTTGGTGGTAACCTATCGACAGCTGGACGCCCTTCGGCGCTGAATGGCCATCCATACATGGGTACGGCAGCGCTGAGTAAGACTAACATCGATGTGCCGTTCTCTTGCAGGGCACCCGACGCGCCGACCGTCCACCGCTTGACGGTCTGCTCATAACGGCGTAACGGCCCCCAAGCGGTGTACGAATCGTACTGGTCCCCCTTTGCGGGGGTTGTGTACTGATAAGGCACGCGCATGGACATACAGATATAAGTCGCGTCTGGCGTCCACGCAAACGTGAGGATAAATAGGAGCGATACGTAGTAACACGCCCAGAGGCGGCGACTGCTGCCTGTGTAGGGTTGGGGGGTCGGGGATAGGAGCAGACAGGGCGGGGACCGTTGAGTAGTAGTGTCGGTCATGAAATTGCAGTCGGAGGCAGGTGGAGGATGGAGCTCACGAGGCAGCAGGGGCTCCACCGCACAGCAGGCAGGAGGTCACACTGTCAGTGCTCAACGCAGTGCGCTTGCTCCCGTGCAGCCGGACAGAAGGTTGAATTGCTAGCAACGCATGCAATTTTGGGCCGGTGCAAGTTTGCGTCTGCTGACCGCTGAACGGTCAGGTCAACGCCAACGAAAGCACCGCGTTCGTCGTGCGCTTGCACCAGTAAGCGCACCGTCGGATGAGGCTCCGTGCATTCTTGGGTTCCCTTGTCACTGTTGTTGGGTGTGGGAGGATGTCATACGCCTGGGAGCGTCGGCAAGGCGCGACGGAGTAGTAGTGCCGCGCGACGGGCGAAACAGCTCTTGTGATCACGTGCAGTTGTTTGAGACAGCCTAGCTATAAGCACCAGCCTTCGTGTAAGTACGGCTTGCTTGTGAGGTCTGTCTTGTTTATGGGGCTATTGCGTCACTCTTCGCGCTGTCGCACGGTAGGTAGGTAGGGAAGGTGGGGGGCCGCGGGAAGTGCGGACAGCAGCCGCGCCCCTTGAACTCCATTCTCGGCTTGTAGTACGAAAGTATGTCACTTTTCTACCAGAAATGTTGGCTTATGTCCACCATTAGCTATGCAAATGCTACCCTAGTACTGGCGTTTGTTGTAAAGCCACGTCTCGTCGCAAGCGGTCTGCACGGAGCAGCGAAGCGGCAGGGAGGCCGACTGCTGACCCGAGGCGCCACACACAAGCCAAGAGCACGACCTTCCTCTCAAAGCCAGCACGCCCTAGTCCATCACACTTTGCGCCTGTGAGTAATTGTAAGCAACCGAGCATGCTGCACGTGCGTTCGGCCGGCGGCATAACAACCGAGACGACACAAAGCGACCGTAGGACGGACGGACGACACGGTGCACACAGCATAATGAAGCCCCGCACAACACAAAGCCAGCGCGCACCAGCCCATCACAACATGTGCCTGTTAGTAACCGAGCAGGTGCATGTGCGTTCGGCCACCAGCCCAATCAACGAGATGAAACAAAATAGAACGGACGACACGGCGCACACAGCTTGCTGAGCCTGCTGTGACCTCTACCAAACCGTCCGCGCACGTGCTGCGAAATGTTCCACTGCCCGCCGGCTTGAAACACACAGCGTGCAGCTGCGGGTGCGGTCACCCGCCGCAACCCAGTTGGCCGCCAACCAGCACGCCACGGCGTGCTGTGCCACAACCAACGTGCACCACGCGTAACCCCAGTGCCCTGTGCAACAACGTGCACAACGCGCTTTTATGCCACAGTAATGTAGCGCACCATCAAGACCGGGCCAAGCGTCCGGGTCCCATGCATCCCCCCTCCGCCGGCCCTTGCATCCGGAGGAACCCAGCCAAGGGCCATGCAGCCCTGCCGCTAGCCTTACATGCAGACGCTTGCGCTGCACCCGCATCCCCATCTCCCGCCTTGCACCCTGCTGCCCGCCCCCTGCCCCTCACGCACCACCCCTCATCATGTGGACCGCCCTGCCGATACTCCTATCCCCCTCCCCCGGCCCGTCACGTGCCCCTCTCGCCGGTCGCCGCCCGCTTTTCCATATTTCCGCGCTCCCCTCCCCCGGGCCGTCACGTGCCCCTTCTGCCTCCCGCCTTGTCGCACTCCGGAACCCCTGCTACGCCCGGACCCTAGCGTTCCGCACGCCTCCTGCCGCCTGCCTTGTCGCACTGCTGCCCCCACCCCCTCCCCCGGGGCGTCACATCCCCCTCCAGCAGCCGCCAGGTCCCTCGCATGCCCCTCCGCCTGTCTGCCTTGTGGTCCTCCCCGTTCCCGGGCTGTTCCTCACATGCCCCTCCGCCTGTCTGCCTGGTCGTAATCCGGTCTTCCCCTTTCCCCCGCTGTTCCTCACACTCGTCTCCGCCTGCCGGCCTGGTCGCACTGCCGCCCCCGCTCCCTCCCGCGGGGCGTCATATCCCCCTCCCCTGCCCCGCCTGCTCCTCACATGCCCCTCCGCCGGCCCGCCTTGTCGTACGCCAGCGTGAACTTGTCCACCACCTCGTTGGCGGCGTGCGTCCCGCGGGTCATGGCGGCCAGGTACAGCGTCAGCAGCGTGTCCGAGTACTCCTGCAGGCGGGGCGATTGTCCACAATGACTGCATTACATTGTGCAATACATGATAGTTCCCCAAGGCAAAGATGACTAGGCCATCACAGGTAACTGTGTGTTCCGTGGCGTTTTGCGTGGCGTTTTGCGTGTCCAGGAGGCCCTAGAAACGCATACGGGCCCCAGGAGCGCACACGTACCAATGACCAGCAGTACTACTCCAGGTTAGCTGCACTCAACCCCTTCCCCCCCTTCCCCCCTCCCCCCCTCGACATACATGAGGGCCCTGCGCCCAACGCACCACCAGATGCTCCCTGCTGACGGCCACACTCACCATCCATGCCCTGCCTTCCAACCCAAACACCACGCCCAATGCCCCACCCACCCCACGACCCCAGGTACTTCCAATAGACCGCACCGCAGCAACAGCGGCAACCCACCTTTCCTCACAGCCCACACGCCAGAGCCCACCGATCCCCCATGCATGTGCCCCAAACCACCATGTACTCCCGGTTGAGCCGTCCGTGTCGCAGCAGCAGCACGCCATTCATCCATATTATCTATACTATGTTTTACTTATCATTATTTTCACCCACCACCTTCCCTCCCCACCCACCACCAGGTACTCCCGGTTGAAGCCGTCCGTGTCGCAGGCGGGCAGCCCGTTGATCAGCGACGACAGCTGCACGCGGAGTGGCGTGGCAAGGGGGGAGACAAGCAACACACGTCAGAGTTCGTACGGTACGAGGTCAAAAAGTATGGGCCTTCATCTTTCAGCCCGAGGGGGTGCTTTCTCCCTTTGCTGACACTGGGTTGCCGGGGCAAGGCTGCAGGGGATAAGGGGCTGACGCCCATACGGGCCCCATTCAGGGCCCTACGGACCTTCTGGCCGCCCCCTCCGCTCCCACATCCCCTCCTCCCCTCCCCCGCCCTCCTACCCACATTCGCCCGCAAACGTGTACTGACCTTGCGCACCAGGCTGTGCGGGGTAGGCCGCCGCCGCCGCCCCCGCTGCCCCCCCCCCCCCCCCCCCCCCCATCAACCTCTGACCTCAACTCGGCCCCTCCGCCCCCACCCCCCTACCCCCGTATGCCCGCAAACGTGTACTGACCTTGCGCACCAGGCTGTGCGGGTAGGCCGCCCCCTCCGCCCCCTCCGTCCCCAGCCGCCCCATGGCCCCGTGTATGACCCGCAGCCGCTCCGCCAGCATCTTGATGGCGCTGTGGATGGACACCAGCTGGGCGGACACTGCGGAGGGTTGTGTAGAAATGCGAAGTGCAATAAGTAATACGGTAATGAAACTGGCAGGCGGGCGGAGGGGTGCTGTGGATGGACACCAGCTGCGAAGACACTGCGTGGAAAGTGTGACGGGTGTGATGAGAAACAGTCAGGTTGCAACCGGCAGGTAGGTAGTCCGGCATGCAAAAGATGCTGTGGATGGACACCAGCTGGGCGGACCAGCTGGGGAGAGGAAAAGAAGCACACTGTGACACCTTAAAAACAGGTACACATGATTGCAGGATGGCCTGTTTTGCGAAGAGCGCTGTGGATAGACACCAGCTGGGCGGATACTGCGGCGGGATATGTAGGAAAGCACCACCTGGTCCCCTTGCCCCCACACCTCGCGCGCCCGCAACCCCACATGACCCCATCCCGAGACAGTCCCATGCACTGCAATAACTTGCACATCAAGCTACGGTATACGTATGACACGGTACGTTTTACGCTTAACTCACGCTGCTCCGATCCGGTCGCCTTGCCGCTGGGCAGGATGCGCGCCACCTGGTCCACGCCGATGCGCTCCGCGTCGCTGGTCTCGATGGAGTAGGCGGCGCGCACAAACACCATGCCGGGGGCGCCGGAGTCGGGGGACAGGTGCAGCTCTGGGGGGCCGGGGGGCAGGGAGACGCAGCAACGCAATTGATGATAGCAGAAATCAAGGGAGGAGGACGAGAGGTGGTTGACACACACACCATGCCGGGGGCGCCGGAGTCGGGAGACAGGTGAAGCTCTGGGGAAGGGGGGGAGGGGGAACACGGCGCAAGTAGATGGGCAGGACAAGTATTGAGGAAGGTGGGTGGGAGGCGGCGCCAGATACGTTCGACAGGTGCCTCCACACGTGCGCACATGCACTCCCTCTAACGCCCCGTTCCCCCCTCCCTCGCCCTCACCCGTCTCATGCAGGCCGACGGGCAGGTCCTTGCGTGTGTGGCAGTGCAATGATCCCAGCGTCAATGGCGCATGGCACGTGCACGTGCGCCCCCTCACCTGTGTCATACAGGCTGTCGGCCACAACCCACCATGTGCCATGGCAGCCGACGTCACAGCGCCAGTGCTCCCCTGCCCCCACGTTGGTAGTGCGTTGTCCCCTCCCCCTCCTTCCTGCTACTTACGACACGATACCACACACACTACTACTGCCTTGTTTTCCCCCTCCCTCGCCCTCGCCCGTCTTGTACAGGCTAACGGTCGGCCGGAACCCGGCATGCGGCAGCCAACACCACAGGGTCATACACGTGTGCGTGCCTCCCCTCCCCCGGCTCCCCCCTCACCCGTCTCGTACAGGCTAACGATCGGCCGCAACTAGGCAGCTGACATCACAGCGCTTGACACGTGTGTGCGTGCCTCTCGCTCCATCCCTCCACCCCCCTCCCCCGCTCCCCCTCACCCGTCTCGTACAGGCTGACGGGCAGGTCCTTGCGCGTGTGGTCCACAGCCGTGTCCAGCATCAGGAACACGGGGCCCTCAACCACCTCGGACAGCTGCGGGGTGCGCACAACCGCACAACAAGGCTCTAGCAAACTAACACAACTGATTGATTATATGCGGTTGCATGCCGAAGGGAGGGGCGTAGCAGGGGCGCGGGTTGCCGCTTCACCACCGCGATCATGGGAGGCCTTGATCATCGATGGAGGAGTGCGCAGTCCAGGGCCGTCAATACACCTACATCAGTCCACGACCAGCTCGCCCGTGCACCCTGTGCACCACGCGCACGCTGCAAGTACACGCCTCCATGCATGCAACAGCCCCCACGCCCCTAAGCCCCTAAGCTCAGGGCAAACCCCCCCTGCACGTCGGGCGCATACCCTACGCGTGCGGCCCCCACCCCGCCTCAAAAGCAGCTCTGTGAGAACACCAGTACCAGGTGAGCCCCTGCCCCGCTTAACCACGGCTCTCTCCCTAGGTACTGCCCTGGGCACCAGCCCTAGCACTGACAATCCCACTCACACGCCCACAACCCCTTACCTTCCGGTGGCACTGCAGGTGCGCCTCCGTGACCCCGGGGCCCGTGGCGTACCACCCCACCACGTCCAGCGTCTTGAACACCTGCTTATCTGAGGGGGTTTAACATCGAGGGGGCGCGGCAGGGAGAGGCACAGACGGTCAGGGCGGGTGCAGAACCAGGACACGTGTGCCTGTCCCTTTAGCACGCAAGCAGCCCCACTCAACACTTCGTATGGACCTCCTGCGTCCCTTTCTTAAGAGGCCTACCCTCGCAATCTTGAACGCTGCGCCCTCACTTTCCTATATGCCCAACCCGATGCGCCCTTCCACCCACTCGGTGTCCGACAGTTTCCCACTCGACTTCTGTACAGGGGTGCAATACTCCCGGACGCCCACGCTATCATTGGTCACTGCCGTTGCTCAAATATGGCCAGTCCTACGTTGTCCACACACACACACCCGTTGACTCACACTGCCCCTGCTTCTTCGTCATGAACCCTAGGTCCACGTCCACAGCACCACCCGGCAGATGCTCTCCATTCCGCTACATATCCCCTCGCGCACTGGAAGGTATGCCTGCACGCCCCTTCGTTGGCGCAAATCTATCCCCTCCCCCCCGCCGCCGCCGCCCACGTGACCTTTGGTGGACTGTCGTGACTTAGATATGGTGAACTTTCCTTTGTCCCCACCCCCACGCACCCCCTAACTCACACTGCTCCTGCTTCTTCATCATGAACCCGAGGTCCACATCCACAACGCCACCCGGCAGATGCTCTCCATTACGCTAATTACACCCTCGCGCACTGGAAGGTATGCCTGCACGCCCCTTCGTTGGCGCAATATCTATCCCCTCCCCCCCGCCGCCGCCGCCCACGTGACCTTTGGTGGACTGTCGTTGCTTATATATGGTGAATTCTCCTTTGTCCCCTCCACTCACACTGCTCCTGCTTCTTCATCATGAACCCGAGGTCCACGTCCACAGCGCCGCTGGAGTCAACGGAGTAGCGCAGCTCGAAGCTGGGAGGGCGCGCAACAGGGTGCGCAAGGGAGGGGTTCAAGGCTGTTGAAAGTTCCATGCAAGTACATAGTACGGGAGGGCTGCCGGGGGGTCATGGCCGCGGTGATGGGTGCGCGCTATGCACGTACGGAGGTAACACCCCCGGCAGCGCCGCGTTCCCAGGATGCGGAGGCCAGGATGCGGAGGGGGCGTATTCGTGGGTTTATGTGCGAGATGGGAGCCAGCGTATGAGGCGCAACGTCCTGATACGATGTTGGGCAGCGTGGCCTCGGGGCCCTGGGGTCCCTATGCCTGCCCAAACCCCAACGACAAACCGGTGGCAACACACACACACACACACACACCTCCTCCGCTCCACCACTACCCTAACGAGCCCGCCCGTCGGCGGCGCAGAGGTCACATGCCGCCAGACCATGGCCTGGATTGCGATCAGCTCGCAGCGCGCCCACACGATACTCCCTCTTGCCTCCTGGCCCGACGACGTCCACACAATACTCCCCCCTGCCTGCTGCCTCCACTGCGCCCAACAGCCGGTCGGTACCGTAATACACATGCTGCGTGCGCCCTGGCATTGCCTGTGGTCTCCTGTCGGCGTCGTGACCCTCCCAGGAGGCGGCATGGACCCATCACCCATGCCCTATCGCTTTCACACCTTCTCAACCTCCTGCAGTGAGGTGGACGCTCCAGGGGCGCTTCTAAGCATTGTGCACCCCCCACCTGTTGTGGATGTCCACGGTACGGCCGCTCTGGCTGCCTAGCAGGCAGCCCATGACCACTGGCGCGGGGCCCAGGGGGTTGGGGGCAGAGGCGGAGCCAGACCCCGGCACGTTGGCCTTTGTGCGCGTGTGGTGGTCGGAGATGTTGATGAGGACCAGCTGCGGGTTGAGATGGGCAAGGGAGGCAAGGGGCTAAGGGCGCAGAAGGCAAGGAGTGCACCCTCACACATACAAGCAATGTGGCACATTAACGGAATGCGGTTGTTTTATATCACAGCTCGATCGTCTCATAGCAGTGGACCAGCGTCACAAAGTAGCGGGATCTGCGGTCGATTCATGGGAGTCCCAAAACTGTGTTTGTGTGCCGGCTTACCGGATGCAGCTTCCATTCCAATCCAGATGTGCTTTGACGCGGCCCTGCGTCAGTCTCCATGGCTGCTCCAAGTCGCCTTGGTGTGTCGGGCAATGCCCCTACAAGAAAGTGCCCCTGAACCCAAGCACAGCTGGTCCTGTTATTTTATATTCACGTCTACTAACTGGTTGAAACAGCGAACCTATCGGTATCGCCGCTCGGGTTGTTTCTGCCGGAGCGTGTCACTTGTTTGCGAGACGACGCCAACAACAGGCAAATTATGCGAGTTGTCTCGACAACAAAATGCTCGTGAGCAGCTAGTGCACTGCGTTGTGCGTGGCCGCGTCCACACAACGCTACGTGCATTTCAGCGCGCCTCGTGCCACGTGTCGCATGTCATCCCGAAGGAGGGTTGGGGCTAGGGGGCCCATGTCGGGGGCCGTCTCGCCTGTGCCTCACACTGCTTTCCCCCACCACCTTGCATGCCACCAAGCATCTTGCCCTGTTACACGCCACGTACCTAACGTATCTACCTGCCTGCCGGAGTACAACAAGGCGCAACCTGTGCTGCGTTGATGACCTGCACCTATTTAGCAACACGTGGTCGAGCGCAGGGGCCCCTGAGCAGGGTCTCCCCTGGATAGGAGCACCAACGGCCGACGCTCCACGGCTGCGGCATGTTAGTTTTCCACAGCCTCCAGGCCGCCACCAAACAATCCGTCCACACGGGATTGCAGGGCTGGTCATGCCCGTTGGGAACACGCGACGTTCCACCCCTGGGGGTGGCTTGGAGCGGGTGTAGCGTGGTGGCAGCGATAAGGAGTGCCGTACCTTGCTTGTGTTATGCGAAGCCTGATGCAAAGGGCGGTGTCTGCGAGCAGGCACGGCAGCGAGGAGCATGCCGTACGGTAGTGGGGCTAGGGCAGGCTAGGGGGACGGCAGGGTCTGTCTTGGGGTACGGTGGTACAGGTGCGTCAGGTGGTCGGTGTACGTACGGTGATTGGGGAGGACGGAGGAGAAAAGGTGCACGCGGAATACGGCACCGGTATAAGGTGGGGCTACTGACGGCTAGTGTGGTGCCCCACGGGGTGGACGAAGCATCTGTGGCAGTGCATTCGTGCGTACTGGGAACACAGGGAGGGGCTGGTGAGGGCTGAAGCCTGTAGGGCGGCAGGAGCCCCACGCACGCGCGCACGAGGTGGACGCAGCGTCAGTGGCAGTGCATTTGTGCGTGCCCCTGGTGCGTGCCCCAGAGCGAGGATGGGGGGGAGCTCCACCTGTGCGTGCCCCACCAACGGCTCCAAGAAGCAGTCAACGCAGTGGATTTGCCAATCTGGCAAAGTTGGTCGCACCAGGCTCTCACCTCTGCACTGAACTGCACTCCTGTCCAAGGTATGCACTCACGTCATGTGGAGCACGTCGTTGTGTGGGAGTGAGCCGGTGCGTGCGGGTCGTCTGGTTGGCCTCGACGACCTTGGGATCAAAGCTCAAGAAGGTCCAACCTGGTCCAACCAGTTTTCGCCTCATCAGCCGAACATACCACAGCAGTCCATATCACATGCTCGGGCGTTATGGTCGGTTGTGGCGCCCTGCCTCCTCATAAACTTTGTGAGAATGTCTGGGGTCAGGGCTCATCAGGGGTCCTGGCAGGGGGTCCTGGCAGGGGACCCCTGGCTGGTGTGTAGCAGGATGCGGTGAGGGGAGGTACAACGCATGGACCCCTGGCTGTTGGTGTATGTATGGTTTCCCAGTTGTGCGCATCCGTTAGCACAAGGGGAACATGCCCACTGGTCACGCAGCGCAGGTAAGCGTTGATCGCGTCTGACGGCAGGGTGGTGTGGCGTGCTGCTCCCGTCCTTCACACACGGGTCGAGGCGCACCTTCGGTCGCTTGGAACATCCCTAGTAACCGCACATGCCGTCGCGGTTTCGTCCTCTCGACCTTGCCTTGCTACGATACATGCGATGTACCTCCCCTCATAGCATCCTGCTACACACGGGTCGAGGCGCATCACGCCCCTACACGTCGTGCATCTGGTTACACCACTATGGTCCAGAACTGCCGTGCAGGTAACGTTTGGGCTTTGGTGGTGCTGGTGCTTGCCTGTGCTGGTTGGGCTTTGGACTCCCGCTGGCCTGTCCCTTCCCGTCTCCTTACCTGTAAACCTTTCCACAGAAAAAAAAACGTCACACACGGCAGCTCTCAGCTGATAGCGTACACGTGGCAGGTGATGCTCCCCATAGGGCTGTAGGGCCCAACGGGCCCCTACCTTGAGCAACACGCGCAGATGGCCTGTGGAAGCGTGGAACTGCTAGGGTGCAGCATCGTGCTTGGTGCGCACTGGTGCGCAGCATGCTGGACAGGCCTACACCTGCTTTGAACTGCTTCAAAGTTTGGACTGGGTTCTGCCTCCAGCTTGGCAAGGCATGTTGACCAGCAGGGCAGCTTTCGTCAGTTCGGCGCTCGTGGTAAGAATGTAACAGCATCCTGGAAGCGTTGCGTTTATGTCACGCGAGTAAGCTGTCCTTGGTTCTGGATCCATGCGGGGGGTGGGGCTGGGGGGGAGTGTAACCGCCCGGGGGAGCCAGGGCCGGGCCGATTCGCCGATTAACAATGAGAGCACATATTTGTCCTGATTCTAATGCTTAGTCTCCCATTGGCATGGCTATGAACTATCGGCAGCAGCTGTGGATCGGGCCGTACGCGTTTTAACCAGGGCTCGCACAGCAATAAAGTCCACCCACCTGTGCACAGCGTTGGCACTGAAACAACGTAGTATTACTACAGGAAGTATACAGCATACCCAAATAAGGAGTGCAGTGCTCCTTGGCACTGCCCATCAGACATTACTGTGCATCCCAACAGAGCTTGACCATCGCGATCCTTGACCATCGGCTTCATATAAAGCTAAGAAGCGCCGAAGGTGTTAGCGCCTACGAATTGCTTCCACCCTGGCCATAGTAAGCTTAGAAGCTACCGCTCGACAATGGGCACTAGCGATCACCTGCAGAGCTCCCCGATCAGTGGTGCTTGTCTTATAGTTACAGTACTACTGCTACTGGAGCCCACTGATGCATCTCGAGCAGGTGCGAGAGAGTAGATCAAGTTTGGCGCGCTCAGAGTAAGGCCTCCGTACTACACTCACTAAGACCTGCTAAGACGATCAAAAAGTAGTATAGCTTTTGCTGCAATGCTATCTATCCTCTGTATATATACAATACCTGCGCCTCGACCTCGACTCGACCTATACTCCCCCCGACGCCTCCGTGCGGTCCCGCTCACCCGCTCCTGACAGGCACGCTGGCCAGCCTCCTTCGACGCACCTCCATCACCCCCACCCCCTCCTCCACCCCAAACCCCACCCCCGCCCGCACCTCCATGCCCACCCCCACCTCCACCTCCTCCACCCGCACCCTGCTCAGACACCAGCTCCCAAGCCCCGTCTCCCCCACACAGCCCGAGGCACCCCAACAGCCCACCCAACCCCGCGCCCCCCGCCAGCCCCGCACCCCCCGCCAGCCCTCCGCCCCCCACGTCCCGAGGTCACCCCCACCACCCCGCGAGCCCAGGGCTCCCTACCAGCCCCGAAGCCCCCGACAGCCCCGGTCACCCCGCTCGCCCCCTCCTCCCCTGGAGCCCCGTGCACCCCGCACACCCCGGGCGCCGTACACGCCCCGAGGGCCTGCTAACCCACGCCAGCCTACTGCAGTTACAATCGGCGCTGGGCGTGGCACTCCCAGGGGGCCTGCCGTACCACGGCAGCCTCGCCAGCCGTACGTGCCAAGGGAGCCCCAGAGTCCCCTGGCCCCTCGCACGGCTTCCGCTCCGCCGCCGCCACCGCCGCCCGTCAAGCTGGCTGGCGGGGGGTCAACGGCCCTGCTTAGCGGTGAGTTATATTGTCGTGGCAGAGGGTACCGTGCTTCACACTGCTCCTGCTTGGTAGGTGTTACAGCTTTCGTATGGCGCTTGGGAAAGGGGCGGCAGGTGGCATGGGGGCCGGACAACCGGCAATGCGGCGTCGAGCTGGTTGGCAACAGGACTGCCAGCTTCATAATTGCGGACAAGCGCACGTGTGTTTTGCGTTGGTGCTGAACGGCGTGCATACGGCGGACCGCGCCTTACCTCTGGCCCTGTTTCGCCTAATTCAGGTGGCGGTTGCCAGGACGTACAGGAGCTGTACGACACAACCAACATGTACCGCGCGTGGCACCAGGTGGGCGCACGCAGCAGTTGGCACAGGGTGCTTGGTCCGGCATGCTGCTGCCTCTCGTACCGTATTCCCAGGATGCTGTTTTGAAGTGGGAGATGTTGTTTGGAGGAGCGCCGCACGGCACGGGAATCGCTGCTGCAGTTCCAACAGGCCCTGTCTGGATGGGTAGGGTACTGTCAAAGGGTTTGTCGACATCGTGCAATACTTCCTGATTGACACATGTCGGGTTCTTGAGTGAAGCTTTCAACGCACGGCTCCGCACCGACGTACAGCGGTCTCTGTCAAACGCGCATGTCCCTGCTGCAGGCGTGTCCCGCATGTCCCGGCTCACGTACCCCCCGTGCTTGCACCACAGCTGACAGGAGCTTTCTCTGTGGGATGCGCGTGTCCCTGCTGCAGGCTCAGCCGCTGGCGTGGGACCGGGGGCTTGCCCAGGCGGCGGCCGACTACGCTCAGAGCCTGGCTGCGGCCGACTGCTCGCTAAGCCACTCGGCGGGCGCCCTGGCGGGCCGGTACGGCGAGAACCTCTACTCGGTGCTCCTGCCGGCGGCGGACAGCACCTGCAAGACGGCCGTGGACATCTGGTACAGGGTGGGTACGGGCGGGTGCTGCGTTGGGGGAGCGGTTGTCGTACGGGGATGAAAGTGCGGGAGGGGCATGCTGCTGGTGACTGGCGGTGCCACGTGTGTCTGGTGTGAGTGGGCCCTACGGTTGCTGAGCTTCCCTGCTTATTCTGCATGGTGCCCGTCGCCTTACCGCACCAAACGGACGCTTGCTCATTCCCTCTACCCACTGCATGCGCACTGCAGGAGTCTGCCCGCTACGACTTTTCCGCAGCCCGGCCCCTCACCGCCAATTGGGCCTCTGGCGTGGGCCACTTCACCGCGCTGGTGTGGCGGGGCAGCAGCAGCTTCGGCTGCGGCGTGGGGCGGAGCGCCATGCAGCTGCCCGGGCTGCCGGGGGTGACGGCGGGGTGCAAGGTGGTGGTGTGCAGGTAGGGTCGTGTGATGGGGCGTGGGCCACCTGATACACACCTCTTGTTGTATCTATGGTCGTGCAACGGGGTGCCAGGTGTCAGGTGGCGGTTTGCAGGTGGGGGTGCCTGAGGAGCGTGGAGTGAAGCATGCTCACTGCATGCACGCACGCACACCTAGTTGCAGACACATCATGTGTGAGCTGCGAGCAAGGGCACAGCGTGTGTGTGGTAGTGCACAGTTGGGTTCAAAACCCAACACGGCTACTGCTTACGGCACGTTGCTTAGGCCCCTCGTTGGGGGACCAAAATGGCCGCTAGATAGGAGGTGGACACACCCGCTCTGTCGCACTGTAGCTGCCCTCAGCTGTGTGTCCGCCGCCTGTCCTAACTAACGTAATTGCATTGCTGTTGCGCAGGTACTCTGGTCCGGGCAATGTTGGCACAGACGACGCCTTCGCCGCGAACGGTGAGCTTGGGGTGGCAGCAGGAGGGTTAGTTGCATGCTGCATGGTTCCTAGGCCAGCTGGGCCTGCCACCTGACAGGGCAGGGGCACTGCGTCGTTGCAGCATGCGCTGCAGCGCGTAGCAATGCTGTGCTCTCCACCTTAACAGCATGCAAACAGCTGCAACGCCACACAACGCTTAGGGGTGGGTGCGGCGAGGCAGTGGCCTGTAAGGTTGCAGGCGCGGTTCCCCCCTGATGAGATGCATGCATGCCTCCCTCCCTCCCTCCCCTGCACCCTCCAGTGAAGCCAAAGGCTGCCGGAGGCTAACCACCTACGCCGGAGTCACAGCAAAGGCAGCAGCAGGACTAGCCTTCTGCTGTTCGCCTCTGCACGGTTGAACGGTAGTCGGTCCCCTGGTGCTGCTTGGCCCAGGGGTCAGGAGACAGGGCGTGAAGAGGTGCAGTGTCGACCTTGTGAAGACGAGCGTGCTCTTGAGACGACAGGAGGCGCAGTGACGAGAGTGCACAGGCGTAGTATGTAAGCGAGGAGGGAGCCCCTGCCGTGGATTTATTACCGAGAGGCTTGCGGAAGAACCTGCTGGCTAAAGAGTGGGGTTATCGGCATGGTCGACTTGAATTCGCTTTGCCCAAGTGAGCATCTGTGAGCGCTCCTGCACGCAGTGCACAATGAAGTGGCTTTTGCTGGTTGTTTATTTCGAATGCAAACCGTGCACCGCAGCTGGCATGCGGCAGGCGCTGCTGTATGTGTTGCTTCCACACAGCAGCGCACGCTGTGGGTTGGCCAAGCAGTTGAGCCTTGACGACCACTCGCAATTCTTTCTTTATACCGCCGAAATGGCGGCCGAAGCAGCAATAATTCACTGTTGAGCGCGGGTTGTCGTGGCCCAGTGCAAGACCTGGGTTGTTGATGGCGTCGTGTGGCTGTGCATGGGACACGCATGCACCTAATCGGCACGAGGTCCTGCAGTCCTCAACACATGCTCCTGTCCCTCTGTGGTCAAGTTGGCCATTGGCGCAGGGGCACGCATCAATGTTGCAGGGATAGCTGCATTGACAGTCAAGGAGTGCAGGTGCCCTTGGTGTCTTGTTGAGCGTTCATAGTTGCGGGCGCAGCACAGTGTCAGAGTGAGTTGCGCAGGACGGAGAGTGCGTGGCTTAGCTAATGTTGAGGTGATTGGAGGTAGTCAGTAGGTGTAGGTGCAGGTGTAGGCCGGTCTAGCTGCGTTGATCCTTGCAGTATTGGGGCTGCCGGGATAGGTTTGCTCGTAGCAATGATTCATGTCATTAGCATGGTGCAAAATGGCATAGTCGGGTCGATATCAGTCGAAGGTGCTGTGTTGCTTGAAACCACTGTGTGGGCACCACCCGGTACAGCTGCGGCCATCGGCATCGATTTCACCTCAACGGTCGTCGGGATGAGTTAGAGTGGCAGAGCCTTGCCTGTGGTGCGAGCCAGGCTGTAGGCTGGGTCCGGTTGAAACAAGTTAAGGTGTCGCTGTTGTTGGTGCTGCCCCTGATTAGGCTGCGAAGGTGGACGGTGGCGGTGGTGACGGCTGCCGGCTTGTGCTGCCCGCATCAGTGCGCCTTTGGATAAGCCACGGAACGCCCTCGTGCCCTCGTATCCTCTCATGTCTTAACAGGGCATTTGTGTGAGGAGGGGGGGCGGTTCGTACGCCATGGGATCGTGCCGCCACGAGGTCCCACTGCCACGTGCCGTGCCATGCGCGTGGTGGCAGGTGGCGTCAAGGAGACACATCCCCATGTGCTGCACGCTCCAGGGAGACCAGGGCTGCAGGACGTATGGTCGTAGCCCCTTGACTGAGCGTTCTGGGTCTGCAGCATCTGCTGGTTTGTGATTCGCTGTCTGGTGGCCAGCCAGGTGGTGTTGGCCGGGCAAGGGACTGAGCAAACGCGTCTTGCGTGGTTGGGGAGGATCGATGGTGTGGGATATAAGACCGGTTGTTAATTGGCGTTCTTTGACTGAAGAGCCGTGTTGTACGGATCAGGCTGGGCCAAGTACTACAGCAGGCATGAAGCAGGATGCAAGAGAATGCTGTGCCCACTCCTGGTCGACCCATGGCAAGGCCCGACTCGCTTCCCCTGTCCCGCGACAGCCAATGTAGGGAAGCTGAGCAGCACAGCACACATGCTTACAGGCGCGTGAGTACGTTTGTACCTCAGAGCGTGGAGCGAAAGCTGAAAGGAGCAAAGGACTGTGAACAGAGGCCAGTGAATGCCAGTAAATCGTAACGGAACAAACGAACTAACGGTGGGATGTGCGACGTGTGTGCGAGCATGCGGCTTTCACTTCACAATAGATGAACATATACATACAAATCGTCAGGACAGTGCGTGACTGCCTTTGCTGGTTTCCGGCGGCTTTTCATATACTTGAACTACAGCGGAGTAGGACTACTGCGATCCCTCCTTTGTGCGCATCGCTACTAAAAATTTATCAGGATATAATTACACAACACTGAAACTCATTGCGACTAGTGCACACGTATGATGGCAAGCTACTGCTGACATCCTGCAATGGTCGACTTGGACGGGCGTGGCCGCGGCTTGCTATTCGCGGTCTGCTTTCTGCTACTAGTATTTGGAGCTAGATCTGCAGGTAGAAACCCCTGCGATGCGACCGCGAGTGGGAGGAGAGAGTGCTTGACTTTGCGCCTACCCAGCTACCGCCTGTACAGCGACGCTTCAACTTCAAGCCCCCCTGTTGCCCCCCTGTTGCCCCCCTGTTGCCTCAAGATCGCATGCCCCTTACGCAAAACCCCACAGACACCCTGCAGCAAAAGGTCACTACAATTCAGGCACAAGGTCTATTGTTGAGGTAGGTCAGGGTAGGTCAGGGTAGGTAGAGGCACGCGACTACCAGCACAATGTCTTCCTGCAGGGCCTGACCAGGGCTGCCACAACGTCCTGTTGTTATGGGTACCGGCAGAGGTGCTACGCCTTTCTTTTCACGCACTTACATCTTCCTCCCCTCTTTTGCCGCACCACAGCTTGCCTAGCTCCCCGCCGCACTTTGGACCCAGCACCGCCCTACGCCCTCCTCCCAACCCCCGGCCGCCACCGCGCCCAAGGCCACCCCCCAAACCCCGACGACCGCCTTCCAACCCACGACCACCTCCCAGCCCCAGAGCCCCTCCCTCTCCCCGCCCACCCCCACAACGCCTCCCTGCACCCCCTCGACCCAAACCACCCCCATACTCCCTAACCCAGCCCCCTCCTCCTACCACACGCCCCACACCCCCACCTCCCAAAGCCCGGCCTCCGCCCTCGCCTCCCCGGCCCCGGCGGCCCCCCTCACCCCCCCGGCCCCCTCCTCCCCCACGACCGCCCCCTCCGCCTCCAAGGCCCCAGCGGCCTCCCTCACCCCCCAGGTTGCAACCCCCTCCACCCTCGGCACGACTATCCCCGCCTCCAACTCCCACACCACCCTCATCCCCACCACAAACACCACCACCACCACCATCACCTCGTATCACACCTCGCCCACCGCCCAAACGGCCACCCCCGCCCCGACCGCGACTGCCACCACCACCGCCCCGGCCCCTTGCTTCCCCCAGACCCACACTCCGGGCCCCTCCCCGACCGCGACCGCCACCCCTGCCCCGCGCCCCTCCCAGACCCACACGCCTGCCCCCGCCCCTACCAACGCGCTTCCCGCCCCCTCCACTCCCACGAGCCCGATCCCCACCATCCAGGCAACAGCCACCCCACCACCCCCCATCCTACTCCCCGCAGCCCCAGGAACGCTCCCCCTCCCCACCCGCCTACTCCCCTACCCCAGACGTAACCAAACCCCCACCTTCCCGTGCCTACAAACCCCCCGGCCAGCCCTCTCCTCCGCCCCCCGTCCCAAAGCAACCGCGCATCCCAGCCTCCCCCTCTTCCCCCACTTACCAGCCACCAAGACGCTCCCCACCCCCTCCTCTAGCCCACTCCCCCCGACCCCGCCCAGCTTCCTCACATACCCCACATCCGTCCCCCAGGCCACCCATCCGCAAGCCCCCACCCCCTCCCCCACACTCCGTCCCTATTCCCTCACCCCCGCCGCCGCCATACCCTGGCGCCCGCCCCGCACCGGACGGTCTGGAAGGTGGGTTACGGACACGTGTGCGTGGGCCCGCGTTTCGAGGTGCAGGGCGGCAGGGGGCAATGACTCTTGGCTATGATTCTGGGCAGGGGGCAATGACTCAGGGCACTAGGCTGACCTGCGCGCCTGCCGCCTCAACTACACCACCACGCTCTGCTCCACGTACAGTGTGAACCATAGCAGCTATTGGGTAATGGAAAACTTGAGCTCCAGTGTGATGCATGTTGTGTAGTGATGGCAGTACAAATTGCTATACGTGAAGTAAGACGAGTAGCCCAAGGAATTATGTACTGCGCAACCGTACTTGCTGTTGACCGGCACCTGCCGGATTCCATTCCTTGATGCATACTATAACTGCACCCTCCCGCCGTACACAGGCGGCGGCTGCCCCGACGTCCGTACCGTTTACGACACCACCAACACGTACCGCTCATGGCACCAGGCCCCTCCCCTGGACTGGGACCGGGACCTGGCGGCGCAGGCCGCGTCGTACGCTCAGCGGTTGGCGGCTGAGGACTGCGGCGTACGGCACTCGGACGGCGCTCTGGCGGGGCAGTACGGCGAGAACACGTACTCGGTGGTGTCGTACCCGTATCCGGACGGCAACTGCGGGCGTGCCGTAGACACGTGGTACAATGTGCGTGGGGCCACGGGAGAGGGGTACAAGGGGCGGGCACACTTGCCATTCATGCTTTATGAAAGGACACGAGCACCTGACCTGTTAGCCCTGGGCCAAACAGCGCGCCCTGGGCCCCAGGAGGTCTGGCTGCACACCTTTGTACCCGAACATGAGCGTTAAGCCATGACGTGTGCCTTTTCCCACTGGGGGCCCTGCGGCCGTACGGTTGCATCGCTGGCATGCATGGGTAGCCTGTGTCAGCAGGGGATGTCGGCTGGTGTTGAGCGTTCCTAATCTTCACACTCGGCCTGCCTTCGGCCCGCCCCTCGGCCTGCCCCTCCTGCCTATTCACATGCCTTCACCTCCCACGCGCCCCATGCCCATGGCTCCCACCCAGGGGGTGAAGCGATACAACTGGTCCGCCCCTGGGGCTGCATTGAATGTGCAAATTGCCTCTTGCCAAAATCACTCGTTATTTCATGCCCACGTCCCACGCTAGGAGGTAAAGCGGTACGACTGGTCTGCCCCGGAAGCCGCCAGCAAATGCGTGCCCTTGCCAGCCTCTCCCCTGCATATTGGTTATCCCCTTCTCCCTACCCCTGCCACGTGCCCACGTGCCCATCAAAACAGGAGGTCAAGCGTTACGACTGGTCTGCCCCGGAGGCCATCAACATTGCCGCCGGCGTTGGCCACTTCACCGCGCTGGTGTGGCGGGGCAGCAGCAGCTTCGGCTGCGGCGTGGGGCGGAGCGCCATGCAGCTGCCGGGGCTGCCGGGGGTGACGGCGGGGTGCAAGGTGGTGGTGTGCAGGTGAGTGACGGGAGCAGGTGCAGTGTGTTAAGGTGCACCGCTAATACACACCGGGGGTGACGGCGGGGTGCAAGGTGGTGGTGTGCAGGTGAGGGAACAGGAGCAGGTGCAGTGTGTTGAGCTGCACTGCTAGTACACACTCGTGCTGCCGGGGGTGACGGCGGGGTGCAAGGTGGTGGTGTGCAGGTGGGCCGCATGGTGGGGGGTGGAGCGCAGCACACTGCACTGCTAAGACACACCTGCAGTACCAGCAGTTGTGGAGGCAGTGCCGTTCACAGCCAACTTGCTTGCAGGTAGCAGCGTTTCCGCGACTCCGTGCCGCCTTACATGGTTTCCTCGCGTTTCATGTGTACCGTACCCTGGCCTCCACCGCCATGCAGGTACCTGCCGCCTGGCAACCGGATGGGCGCTTTTGCGGAGAACGGTGAGTTCTAAAGTGTGCAATGCCTGTACCACATTGTGCGCGATCATGAGCGGTCGAGGAGGGGCGTGCACGTGCACGTGCCCTGGGGGCCTGCGACCCGCCGCGTGCTGCTCAGCGCACTTCATGCCGCTGAATGCCGCTGCCTGGGGAACCCAACAACAACCAACCCGCGCTCCGAAACCTTAACCCCAACCCCGCCCTCCGTTCCCGCTCCATTCTCTTACCGCAGTGCTGCCGCGGATCAGGGGATAGGCCCCTACGCTACGCTGCTGCGGTCTGCCTTCCTTCAGCTTCCTGCAGCTTCCTTCCCAGCCAGCATTCGGCCAGCAGCTTCCCACCAGCTCGCTCGGTCCCATGTCCGGGAGGTAGACCCCTACGTGTGCTGTGGCGCAAGCTTCTGGCGACTTTGCTCCCGATCGATAGCCCAGTTCTGGCAGCACCGTCCCTATCAAGCCCCTGTCAAGTCCAAGCAACCGCCCGACACCGATCTTCACATGATGAGCAGCCTCAGCAGCCAGCGGGGCAGGCGGGCAGCTAACAGGCAGCTGAGGACGGTTGGCCAGCGGCCTTCCGCTCTCCTCCGCACACCCGCCATCCCACCTTCCACCCCTTCTGCTGCCACACCTCGTTCCACCCGATGCAGCAACACAACAACGGACTAGGCCGTGGGAGCTGCAGCTGCGGATGCAGCTGTGCCCGTGCCAATGCTGGCATTGCCACGTGGGGGCACGCGTCGGGGGCGTGCCACGTGCCGTGAGAGCTCCACGTGGCGCCACAAGTGCACGTAGTACGGCAGGCCCGCGGCGGCGGTACGTAGTACCTGCAGTGGCGCAGTAAATCACACACTGTGCGTTAAGGGAGGGCAGCGCTGCGGACTGGGCCCACTCAAGCTTGGCACTTGTGGTGTTGGTGGTTAGGTCGCTTTACCGTGCGCCAGCCATGGATGCTGCGGGCAAAGTGGGTACCGTATGTACGTAGGCTGTCTCCTGGGTTGCGTTGCATTGTACCAATTGACTGCCTTGGTGTGCAGTTTGTCCCTAGCCCGTCCTGTAATTGATGTTAGCGGCTAGCTAACCGTGTGTCTTGAGGGGTTGCCAGACACTGGTGCAATCTTCTCGTACTGCCCTGGTTGCCGTTATGCACTGATGGGCCTGGATGGACCTGCAACCAGGCTGGGGCCGCCCATTCATCTGCTTTTTGCCCGCATTACGGGCTCGCGATTTGCACACATTGATCATTCTTCCTAATACATAGGTTCCCTTTAGCAAGCAATAGCAGTGGTGCTGCCGCAGCCTGAACATTCCATTGTTGGCAGCAGCAGGTACTGGTACACTGTGTCATACCGGTACACTGTGTCATATATACCGGTACACTGTGTCATACCGGTACATTGTGTCATATATACCGGTACACTGTGTCACACCGGTACACTGTGTCAGTACCCTGGCCTAGTATACGGCTGGCCAGTACACTGTAGTGGTCGTGGCTGCTTGGCGGGGGACACGGCGGTACGGCAGCCCACGCGGCGGTGGTCGCTGTACGGTACCGTACAGGACGGAGGTCGTAGGGCAAGAGTCACCGGTATCGTAGCGCACTCGCTCACGTGAGGGCGCACATGTGTGGCGGCGTGGATGGGGCGTGCTGCCGCAGGCACAGGCAGGGTATTGTGGCTATGTGGTGCCCCCCTGGTGCTTTCCACGTGGTTGACGGTGGCGTGGGGCGTGCTGCCACGGCACGGGCAGGGTACATGCCTGACTGGCTGTGTGGTGCAGGTGTGTACACCAGCGGGGCTCCCCTGGAGCGCACCCTAATAACACTGCACGGAGACGCTGAGAATGGGTCGCACCAACGAATGCACGGCACACAGGTCTGCCGGGCAGGCGTAGCAACGTAGCATGCCGCATGCTACAGCGTCGCCCTTGCATGCGTAACGGCCAACACACCTGTGGTGCTGGGTTAGCACTCGTGTGCACCATACACTGTCACTACCGGTACGCAATGCACGTCATTCGTATAAGTGCACGGTGCTCATGTACGAAGCAGCAGTGCAAAGCAGGGGTGTGGGGTGCTGCGGCATGCTTGCTCGCTCGCCGTTGACCTGGAGCGTACAGGTAGATTTGTATCGCATAAGAGGGAACTTTTGGCTGGGACAGGGCAGCGCCCTGTACCAGGGCCCAAGGAGCACCCATAAGGTGGCGGCAAGGACCGTGGCGCTGAGGGATGTTACGTGGCCAATCATCTTCTCACTGTTAAAAACCAAGCGACTGTCTCGTTTCTAGGCCAGATCGCCAAGCGCGCCACTCCCCCTACGCCCCACCCCCCGGGGGCTGCTCAGGCTCCTGCCTCGACCTCCTCCTAGGGACTTCACCAGTTGCTCAACGCCACCGCAGCCTGCATGCGCAACAGCCAAGCCCCCCGTGCCCCAGCAGGACAGATCTGGACAGATGCCAGGGAGCGTGCGCTTGTGTGGGCGTAAGCAGGACGGCGCATCTCGTGCGTTGGTGCTTATTGGTGCGTGGAGGATCCTGCTGCACACAGTTGCGTTAGGACGGGCCTTCGTATGGGGTACCAAGTAACAGGTACCAAGCCGAACCTCCAACTCGAGGCAAAGAGTGCTTTCCATGCTGCAACCCGTCACCGACCTTACCCGTCGCCGGTTCCAGTTGCTTGCAAACAGCAAGGGTAATAGCGAAAATTCCTTGCCGCAGCTTAAGACAAGCCAACGAGTGGGCATTGTACCGTCCGGTGTACCGTCCCGCTGTGTCCTCTGCGCTCGTCCCAAACCGCCAACGCGGCGTACGGGAACGATTTCTGCACCAAGGCGGAGCCTATAAGTAGTGGCAGCTGGTCTTGTTGAAATAAAGGTACGCCAGCATTGTGCCTGTGGGTCCCCGGGCTTCGACGGTGTGTGCAGCTGTACATGTGCACCGACACCGCAACGATGGTGCGCCGCACCCTGGTTGTGCCACGTGGGTTGTGCTTTGCGCGATGGCAGCTCTTCTAGCTCTCCTGCCTTCAGCTCTTGGTCACTGGTGAGTTATCATATATATAGCACCGCATCGAGGACTTGCGCCAAAACGCGCAGTGACAACATGACTCTAGTTGCCGGCACCAGGTAGGCGCTGTCTGACACAGACTGACCTGAACACCCGCGCACAGGAAATGCGCCCCCTTAATCGTCTTATAGCTTGACTTACATACATCAGATGTTCTGTCTGATCTTTCCTTTGTTCCTCGTAGTGGTGGGCTGCACAGCTGGACCTTCTCGCCCACACCGACGCCAGGTGCGTGAGCATGCATTGGTTCGGCCGACCCATCGATCGGTGGCGTTACCAGGAGTCCTGCCTGCCTTCCCACCATCCATGCCAACGCAGCTCCACTTGCTTGAATGCTAACGTAGCACCCGTGTCCACACCGTGTGCAACGACGTCCCTGGCGGTGTACGAACGCTGGCTGTGATCAGCAGGGGAGATCTCCCCTGGCTGCCCCTGGTTATCAGCCTTGCGCCGCATCGATCCCCGCCGCCCAACTGTGCACTTGTAGCGATGTAGCCGCCCAACTGTACTGCACTTCATTACGATCCACCGCTACACACCCGTCGAAGCCACCATGCTGCTACAGGTGCTACTGTACTACCATGTCCCCACCACAGGCAAGCAAGGAGTTTGTGCGGCACAAGGTGGCCCGCTGCAGCGTGTGGAAGCAACTACCGCTCTGGAACCAGCCTGTTCTTTTTTTGCCTGGTGGTGCAACCTCATATGTGGTGGCGCAAGGAGAACAGCAACACAACCGACGGCGGCCACCTGTACCGCGCCGCGCCCAACGTGTTCATGACCCGCACGCCGCCGGCTGTGGATGCGCTGCAGCCGGTGGTGCTGTTTCCTTCGCCGGAGGATAGTGAGTGGCGGGGTGGGGAAGGGGAAGGGGCGGGGGAGGGGTAGAGGAGCAATAGAGGGGGGAGCGCGTTGCAGTCCGTGGTGCTGTTCCCGTCACCGGAGGACAGTGAGTGTGTGGTGGGGAAGGGGAAGGGGAGGGGGCATTTGCGGGGGGAGAGGAGATGGGGGACGGAGAGGAGTAGCTAGCAGTAACCGGTACACCGGTACGCACAACGTCATGCATGCTGTTACGATAGCTAGCCGTGTTGCAAGTTTACTCCTGTATCATGCCAGTGCTAGCTATGGAGGTTGTCCCGCACAGCCCTGCTCCCTTGCCTCACCTGCCCTGCTGCATGCATGCTCCCCTGCCTGCGTGCCCTGCGCCCCACGCCGTCCCCCTGACGCCTCGACGCTTTCCTTGCGCTTTATGCGTGCCCCTCCCATGTGTGTTACCCCACGCCCCCAGGTGACCCCATCTGCTGTGACCTGGAGTACCATGAGCCCCCCAAGGAGCTGGAGCTCTGCCACCGCCTGCGCGTCCCTACCACCCATCGCCCAACTGTCATCGTACGGCAGTTGCTACGGCGGCTACGGAGCGCCGCCGCCGTAGTACTAATGGGGGGCGAAATCGTGTCCTCCGCCTACAGATATGTAAGCACTGCGTCATGCATCGAGTGAGGTCCTGCCTTCCGGTTCGTTGGTTTGGAGCACACTGACAACTACCTGCCAAGAGGCGCATTGACATAGATAGGTACACACAGACATGATTGCATATATCAATAGATGCATGCAGCAGCATGGGGGAGCAGCAGTGTGCTTATCACATGGTAGTGGGCTGATATGGAAGCTATCGCACGGCCGGAGGAGGAGAGACCAGGGGGTGTTATGTACGACGCCGTAGTGCCCGAGGCGGCACGAGGGCAGAGTACATATCACCCACTGGCCTCTCCTCGTCCGGCCGTGCGACAACTTCCATATCAGCCTGCTATATGTAGTGTTGCAGGTTGCATGTTTGACGTGTGGGCCTTTGGAGTGCCGAAGCCCGGCGGCATGTCACTATGCATAGATTCTCGCTGGGGCAGTATCTATTTCATCTCCTTCATGCACCTCTGCAGGCGTCCTCGTGCATGGGTGGCTAGGATGAATGAGGGATGGCTGGTGGACACGTGCGCGCGTGTTGTTCGGCGTTGGCGTTTTTCCACTGCTGACGGGCCGTGTTGTCCTGGCCAACTGGGGCAAGTACGACAACGGCTCGCAGATTTTAATCAAAAGCAGAATGCATAGGCACGCTATCTTGCTGTGCCCTCTGCGCCTATGGAGTGTGCCTGCCAGGTGCCCATTTCGTTCTGGCCGACCCATGGGCCATGGCCCGACTTGCTTCCCCGGCGACAGCTGATGATATATACAGGACAGCAGCGCAGCACAGCACACTTGCTTGCAAGGCGCGTGGTTACGTTTATTTGCGTTCTCCCCTCCGCAAGTGCAATGACCAATGCATGTTTGTACGAGCCGGAGCCTCAAGGGCCTTGGGAGCGCGCTGGGGGCGTGTGCGCAGGGAGCCGCCTGCGTCGCCCTCACATACAGTACGTGTAACCGGGGGTTTTCATGTGCCGGAAATTATCGAGACAGGGGCCTGCGGGCAGTGAGCTGCTGCGCGCCCGCGAGGGCACCTCTGCTGTGTTGCCAGCTTGCCACAGCACCATGCCGGATAGGGATAGGATATATAGGGTGTTCACCCCATGCCGCCAATGAGAGCACCCAGGGCGGTGGCGGCAAGGGCCAATAATAACGCGTTCAGGGAGGTTGCCGCTTCGCCAATTGAAAAGTCACTGTCTCCGTTCTCGGCCAGGTCGCCAAGTAAGTAAGGTCCCTTGCTTCCTCCGGATGCTGCACTTCGAGGACCTGAGAGCAACGGCGGCACCGCAGCTCCGTGTGCACGCAACAGCTGTGCGCCCAGTGCATGATGCTGTGCATTAGCTCTGCATTTGCTGTGCACAGGCAGGACAGTTGCTTGCACGGGCACGCACGCAGGTCGGCAGGTGCTATTCTCGTGGACGCAAGCAATTAGGACAACGCACCTCCAAACCAAGACCGTTCGTGTTCATCTGTTTATTTCTGCTCATCTGTTTGTGCTTATTGGTGCGTGCCGGATCCTGCACACAGATGCCATAGTTGGACGGGTCTACGTATGGGGTACCAAGTAACAGGTACCAGGCCGAACCTCCAACTCGAGGCAAAGATGCTCTCCGTGTTGCAACCGCCACCCGTCCTACTCCGTCACCGTTTCCAGTCCCTTGCAAACATCGAGGGGAACACTAAAATAAGTTCTTTTTTGCAGCTTAAGATACGCTAATGCCTCGACCTGCGCGGGCAGTGTCCAGGTGTACCGTCCCACTGTAGGGACGGGGTCCTCCGCGCTCGTCCCAACCCGCTCACGCGTCGTACGGGGACCAAATTCTGTGCCAAGGCGGAGCCTATAAAGCGTGCAGCTGACCTTGTTGGAATCAAGTGATTTCACTGCTGTGCCCGTGGACCAGAGGGCCTCGACGAAGGCGTGTGCACCAGTGTGCCGACACAGCAACGATGACGCGCCGCACCCTAGTCGCGCTCTGCGCGATGGCAGCTCTTTTGGCTGTGCTGCCCTCAGCACTTGGTCACTGGTGAGTATTTGTTTCAGATTGCATCGAGGACTTGTGCCGATGTGCGCAGGTGACAATGCCGCTCTTGTTGCCGGCACCGATGTCGGGCAGACTGATCTTCGCGCCCGCGCACAGCAAATGCACCTCCATAATGGCTTGACAGCTTCATTTACATATAGCACATATTGTATTTGATCCCTTTCTTTGTTACTCGCAGTGGTGGGCTGCATAGCTGGACCTTTTCGCCCACGCCCACGCCAGGTGCGCGAAGCGTTGGTCGGCCGACCCACGGATGGATGGCTTCACGCAGAGTCCTGCCCTTCCAACATCCATGTCCACGCAGCCCCTCTTGAATGATACTAGCACAGCATCCTTTTCCGCAGAAATGTGCAGCGACGTCCCTTGGGCGGTGTATAAACGCTTTCGGTGATCAGCCTCGGTCGGAAGCCGCCTAGAGCCGCCCAACTGCGAGCGCTCCCACGCGCTTTACCGTACGGTAGACCTCTCCCAAGCGACCCACCGGGCACGCCTGTCGATTATAAAACAGCCCTGCTGTTATGCTATCACCATGTCTCCACCACAGGCAAGGAGTTCATCCGCCACAAGGTGGCCAGCTGCAGCGTCTGGAAGGCCCTGGACCCCAGCCTCCTGGTGCTGGGCCCCCTGCCCGCCTTCCCCACCCGGGCCACGGACCTGCAGGTCCAGGGCGTGGCGGAGGTGTGGTGGTACTACGACAACAACTGGTGAGCGAGGGAGCGGGGAAGTACCGGTACCGTATAACAAATGAGGTTTGTGAGCGCAGCCTGGTGCAGCTTGATTTTAAACTGGTGCATGTGCATGTGACGTAACGTAACGCATGGCAGCCCAAAGCAACACACGACTGGGCACTGCCTCCCGCACAAGTCAGCCAAGGAGACAGCCCACCAAAGAAGTACCGGTAAACGACTTGCTTGCAGCTTCAACCTGCGTCCGATGCCGCAGTCTTTTGTGCTTGTAGCCTTCTGCATCCCCCTCTACAACCTTCCCGAGCCTCCATGGCCTTCCCTTTCCCTCCCCCCACCCCCACCTACCCACTCCTCCCGCACCCTCCTCCCGCCCCCAGCACCGAGCGCTTCACGAGCGCCTTCGTAATTGACGCCAACCTCACCCTCAACGGCGCGCCGTACGTCGGCCGCCAGGTCAACGGCTACGGCTTCACCGGCAACTGCAGCGCGCCAACCGACCTGTACCGCCACAACGCCTCCAACGGTGACAACCGCTGCAACCTCATGTGGTGGCGCAAGGAGAACAGCAACACAACCGACAACGGCCACCTGTACGGCGCGGCGCCCAACGTGTTCATGACCCGCACGCCGCCGGCTGTGGATGCGCTTCAGTCCGTGGTGCTGTTCCCGTCACCGGAGGACAGTGAGTGGCGGGGTGTTTCCTCCAGGGCCCTTTTATTTGCGGGATAAATAATATTACTCGGGCCTCCGGCACAAATCTGTCCCCTTTGCCGGAGGACAGTGCGTAATGTAGTGGTGGGAAGGGGGGAAGGGGAGGAGCATTGGGGGGGGGGGGGGGGGGGGTTTGGGGGGGTGGGGTAGTGTTAGGGGGGTTTTTTTTTGCGGGTTTT